>Ga0210059_1003896_pt1 | contig 24008 bp, 15 predicted proteins | sample Ectturendosymbi2_FD_188042 | JGI IMG/M metagenome (GOLD analysis project Ga0210059, IMG submission 188042) | Ecteinascidia turbinata endosymbiont from Florida, USA - Sample 2 (SPAdes) (version 2) | ecosystem: Host-associated > Tunicates > Ascidians > Unclassified | place: Key West, Florida...
AAATGAGTAGCCTGGTATATTAGGTGCGAAATTTAGCCCTGTGTCTTTATTAATTTTTGTTTCAGTTATTGCAATGAAATGCGGAGGGTGATTAAGTTCAGAGAGTAGTATTGTCAATGGTTCTAAGTTCTTTTTTAAGCTTCTTACATTAAGATGGAGTATGCTGAAATCTAGCCAGTTTAGTTGTAGCCTAGTTTCCAGTAAAAACTTCAGCGAAATACTACCACCTAACGGTTGGCGCCCAGGGCCAGGCAAAGTGGGCCAAGGTGGCCTAAAAGTCCTCCACTTGTGACGTCGCTCACAAAAAAACCGCAGCCCCAGACAAAAAATTTTTTTTCGAGTGCAATCTGCTAGACTGGCCGGTCTGTTTGAATCTACTAGACTGGCCGATCCCAAAAAGTTACTTTGGACTTATGAAGAATTTAACTAGAATAATGAAACACAAAGTGTGACATGACAAAATTTTCTAGGCCAAAAGATTGGAAACAAATTCTTAACTTGACTTGGCCGTCAAGATTAAGAAAATCCTGTGCTGTATAGCTACTAAAAGTCCTGCGCTGGGTGGGTTAACCCATGTGGGTTGTGGGTACCTACATTTATAGGGCAGGTGTGGGAACCCGCAGAGCTATGTGTGCAGGGTGGGTTGGGGAAGGGCAGGCGCAGGATAAGAAATTCCTTGTGTGCGTAACTGAATGTTGACTCAATGCAAAGTGATATGAGAAAAAAGTTAAATGCTACAGAGAGCTTGTGGCACAAAGGTATAGAGAAGCTATCCCAACCAAAATACTTTACTGGGCCAAAATTATGCCACTACCTTCATGAGGACTGCACATTGAATGACTTAACTTTCATTTCAACAAACCAACAATTTGTTTGAAGCTACTGAGAGCATTTGAATACCAACTGCAATAGTAATGACTAGGGTATTTTTAATTGCTCCCAAACTGCGATGCCATTGGCAACATTGGTGCTAATGGAAGAACAGGAGCAGTTAGAAATCAGTTTACTGCAGAGGAATGTTTAAGTAGAAATCAGTTTTGCACTGAGGTGGCAGTGGGCACGCGGAAGGAAATCTACCTTTGTGTAGTACTTGATAAACAGACACCGAATGCCATCAAAAATGTCGAATTTGAGATTATCAAAATAAGATTGTCATTTGTATTGTACATACACAATCCTAGAAAGCTTACTGGGCTGCGCGAAACCTTCGACTAGACTGCTCCTCAGACATCGCTGGTGTAGAGACATTCTCCAGTGGTGACAAGACCACAGATTGGAGTTTGTATATTTCAGTGATCTTGCATTAAATACGTTTGGTGTGATGGCAGCTAGTGATACTAATGAACAAGTGTTTATTTAGTATTGAGGATGATGTCATGAATAGAAGAAAAGCAATTTTACAAAGGTCCTCAGGGAGTGACATACACTTTTTTAACAGTGCTCTGAGCAAGAAGCTCTGAAGTTTGACTAGGTTTTACATTTTTACTTGACAGTGTTTTTTAATACCTTCTGTTGACTTTGAAACAAACCGCTGAATAAATTGCTGCTAACAATGAAACACATAGCATGAGTTTTTTTGTTTTCAGTGACGGGTGGAGGTTTGGGATGGAAACAGTGTGAGGGGGGTGGAGGCTGGAAAAGCATGTGGGGCAGGTGTGAATTAAAAGTTTATGGGGTGGGAGTGGACAAAAAATTTAGACGCAGGATTCTAATATCTACATACTGTGCAACGTGCTTGTGTAGCTAACTACCATCTAATTCTGTCATGAATTTTTGTTGATCCCTACAGTGATTTATGTGCAGACCGAGTTTTTTAAATCTAATATAGTAACTAGTTTGATAGTTGTGTAATAAAATTGTTTTGCAGAATCGCTTTCAAAGTGGCGTTTATCCTACTAAGTTCTCAACTCTTGGGATCTTCACTATGTTCGGGTTGTTAACTGCATGGTGTGGCTATGATCTCACTTATGGATTCAGCAAACAAGTGGATAGATACTTGTTTTCTCCTTCTCATTGGAAATTGGATAATAGTTCTGCTGACATGTAATTATCAAATAATTTGCTGTTAATCCCTTCTTTTTCAGGATTTTAAAAAATTATATAAACAGCTTGGTTTTCATCATTGGTTACATATTTGTTGGATGCTCAGTTTCATGTCCTTGTTTGGAGGATTTACCTCACAGTCTGAAATTAAGCTTTTTATCAATAGCTCAGTGGACCAATACCAGGAGTTCTAGCAAGATTGTGTCTTTATAATTACTGTTGAATAAGTTTTTCAACCAGTTATTCTGTGTAAGCAGTGGTCTTATGTTGAAGTTTTGCCTAACATTTTTGGTGGGGGTGGTAGACTCGTGCCTTGTGCAAAAGCCAGATATATTTTTAAGAGTTTATAATGAAGTTTTAGATTATGTCTCAGTTTTTCAAATGCTTGGGTTTTCAGAAGTATGTCGTGACAAGAAACAGTTAACAAATTTTTTTTCACCTTACCACCATGTGCTTTTGTCACTTAGCTGATGCTTTACTAAAATCGAAACAATGGTAAAAATATTTGCTGCGAATTTTTTGCAGTAATTTGCTGTGCTACTGTTAATTTTTGCATTGTTGATTGTTTGTAGCTTAAACCCGTTGCTTTGCAGCTAATATGCAATTTTACTTTCAGAAAGCCTGACTCATCAAAATCACCACTGCCCTCATATGCTTCTCATGCCATCGCTTGTGCTCTTCTTTGGTTAATGATGGTGCTGTTCATACGATACCTTCTCAAGCTTTTGCTCTGTTACCATGGTTGGATGTTTGAAGCTCGAGGCAGGGTTTCTTTAATTACGAGAGTTTGGGGGGTGAGTAGCGTGAAGAATTCATCAGTTACTTGTTGATAAAGTTTTAGGCCCTTCAACTTGATAAATATTTCATAATCCCTGGAAGGTCGGTAGTGAACACCGCTCTAAAGTAGTCAAATTGTGGCTTACGGTAAAACATTTTCTCCGAGATTGGAAAATTGTGATGTTTTTTGGTGACAGATGTGCACTAAAATCTTGGGCGGAACGAGTCCAATGCTGTACAGTTACCAAGCCTCTCTCCCTCGTCTTCCAGTCCCGTCACTGAAAGATACGATCGAACGATACTTACGCAGTGTGCGGCCGTTGTTGAATGATCAGGAATTTGAAAATATGAAGAAACTGTCTGAAGAGTTTCAGCATGGCATGGCCAGCCGTCTGCAACGTTACCTTGTGGTCAAATCGTGGTGGGCTAGCAACTATGTCTCAGACTGGTAAATATGTGCTTATCGCCTATTTGTCTTAAGGTGATGAGCTTTAATATTACGCTTAAAACTTGTTATGATACATACGTTTGGGTATAGAGCCAACGTAAAGGCGAACGGTTACGTGGTTTTTGAATAGGTTGACGAATAAATAAATGTTCCACCTTTTCCGAAAAAAGGTGTGTATTTATTTCGATGATGGTCATTTGCCACATTAGGCTGCGTGTATAACTTGCAGGCAACTTTTGTGCCATATGCACAGTGGGTGTTGAGCACACCCCAGACAACATTTTATTATTTCGCTTATATTCTTCCAAACACTACATAGCAAGAGATCTTCGCACATTGATTGCCTAATTTCGATACATTGTGACTGTGAGCGTAGCGGTTTAATCGGTAAGAAAAGTTGTAATGACTGCCAAACCCGCTTTTAAATTCATTGATGTATACAGGAGAAAAAGACCATGCACTCTTTTGCTCCAAACATCGTGCAAGGCTGCTGTAATTAGTCTGTAGCAATCGCGACTAGAAGGCTGTACGTTTCACCGCTAGTAAACATTCATATTTTGAATTTCGACGCCTTACGAAACTCAGAAGTTGTTTCAGTAGCTCGTTGTTTTGATTTTAACGCCAAGAAATTAGTCATGACCGCCAATTCTTAAAGAAAAAAGTATAATACCAAGGTTGTTTTTAAGGAAAATGTTACGTACCTGGTATGGACCTGTAGGGACCCGGTATCCCTGATTCTAAGGATCCGATGATAATTTTCTTCGATTTTAGGGACCCGATTTTCAATTCTAGAGACCCGAATCGGGTCCCTAAAACGCCTTAAAAAACCATGGTAATACTGTTATTGCTTGAAAGTTTGTCTCAAATAAAAAAGCGCTCACTGTCAGACCGAACTGCAAATCATCTTACGTTTTCCAGGTGGGAGCAGTATGTATACCTTGCTGGACGAGGACCCATTATGGTTAACTCCAATTATTACGGCATGGATCTCTTGTATCATAAGCCAACTAGCCGCCAAGCTTCAAGGGCAGCTGGTTTGTGTCATGCGTTTTTTGCATTTCGTAGCGTGATGGACAAAGAAAAGGTAAAACCGGTAAGTTTTCGTCGCTTGTTGTTTTGTGGTAGTTACTTTTTAAACATTTCGAAGAAATTGTTTTGAAATATTCCACAAATTGTGTAATTTTTCACTCAGTTGTTTCGCTTTGATTGTGCGATTTCGTGGTGACATATTTCAAGACGTTTGACCAAGAGCGTTACTTAAAATACTGTACCAGCTAATTTCGTTGAAGATGCATTGGTCAGTAACCAGTGCCTCTGAAAAAGTATGCGCATTACCTAACTGGGGAAAAAAGAAAAGGTTTGATGTGGTAACATTTCTTATTATGCATTTTTATCATACTGATCAATCATACAACAGCTGGTTGTGGAAAGCTGTTTTTCTTCGCTGAGACATTTTAGTCATTTGTCCCGTAATAGTATTAAAACTCGCCGTAACAATATTCGCTAGTCCACCTTTTCGGACATTATGACCGATATGACTAAAGTTTTTTCGATCATTAAAAAAAAATTCGGTCTATGACCGAAAAAAAACAGGGCTGACTTCATGGGCAACCCAACAGCTCATTCTTTTTTCAGAATGGCAATAATGTATTGGGGCAACACAACAACAGCATCCCCCTCGCGCTGCGTTTCGGCTGATGGTAATTCTCCAATGGCAGTACCGCGCACTGCATTCTCAGAGCGGCCGTTCTCGAATGATTCCACATGTAACGCAAGCGTTGCTGTTTACTACGCCGCGCTTTACGACCAGATTACAAAACCGACGAACCGTGTAATAGCTCGTAAGACCTCTGTTCGCAACAGCGAGGCGTTCAAAGTCCACATATTTCAACCTCGTTCGTTGTGCTGTGGAGAGCTCTCAACGACCTCTCAAAGCGCGCGGTTGTAACCTTGGGAAGCGTATGGGCGCTGTGCCAGCATTGCGCTACCTCATTGCCGCAAATTACCGGTATAGCTCAGAAACCAACGGCTTAACCGCTAGTTACGTTTTTGCACATGGCATTCTGTAGATACTGTCATACATAGTGCTTTTCATTAAAAAAAAAGCTTTTATAAAATATCGACCTCTGTAAAGTCGGTTGCCGATGTGCAAACATTCTGGCATTTGGCAATCGTGAACAGTGACCGTTGCTTTGAAGCGTCACAATAGACCTGTTTAAACGCAAACGCCTAAACATAGACATGCTTAAACGCAATCTATACATCTCGCTTTACGAATGCTGACGGACTGCTGCATAGTAGTATTGCAGTTTCATTTTGCTACGTTAAGTGTCTGGCAGTATCTTAATTATACACATCCTTCTTCTGCCCGTTCGAACGCATTGTGCACTTTTTGGCCTTTTTGCGTAGATTCGTACAACTACACAGTTTTGTCAGTTGTTGCCGCTGATATTTCGTGCCGTTTTTCTTCTGCGTTGCAGATCAAAGTCAACGGAGTTGTTCCGTTGTGCAGCGCTCAGTACGAACGAGTCTTCAACACATGCAGGATTCCAGGAGTTGAAGTTGGTAAGACCGTTTTTTTTTCTTCTGCTGACAAACGTGAGGAATGATTGTGTTATGCAAAAGCAGAATGTTGTGAAGACACATTGGTGCGACATTGTTTGCCTTTCACGCATTTCAAGCATTTGGTTAATGCAGCAGTGTTGTCGTTCTTTATCGGTTAACACTAAGCCCGAAGGAAAGGTACATAGGTCTGTCTTTACCTTCGGACTCACGTCTCCGCAAAGGCGCATTGCACTTAAGCCTTTGTATGTGTCACTTATGAACTCAAAAGCATACTTCCCGGTATAAATGCAAGGCCTTCTAGATATGTGACGCAGCTTTTGCTGATTCACTGCACAGCTGGGCAATCGAATGAGCACGTAAAAACCTGAGCACGAAGAGCTTGTGATAGTCGAGCTGGCAAATATATAAGTAGGCTCAGGAAAACTGCTCGACCGCGGACAGCTACGTTTAGTCGTTAAAAATGGCCCCAACTGGTTTGTTTGCCACAGAAAACATAAATTTAAGCGACTGTCGATGTGAAATGCTTATTTTCGTTGTGCTTGGCTCCAGCAAACACTGGTCTCAACTGCCATGGATTTATGAGTCTAGCCAAACCTTCATGGTCTATGTTTGATTGGCAGTCGGTCGGCCTGGCGTTGCAGACAGCTGCGCCTCAATTGATATTAGCTTGCAGAGTGTGCGCTCACAGTAAGCCGCAAAAGAAGGGGTTTCGAGTAAGTAATGGCAAACGACCTCGGTTGTTGCCGTTGCACCTTACCGCATGTTGTCCGATTTATTGTCTTTTGTCCCCTAGGGAGACAATAGTGACCTCGCTGTTATTCACTTACAGTTAACACACACGACGTCATAGCTCAGTGTGCACGCTCTTGTAAGCGTGGCCATTTAATAAATCCAATTTACTTGCTCGTAAGGTAAAAGGACTTTTCATACGTGATAGATCTATCGAGACTTTGGTGTTCAGTAGTTTTGTTCGACACGATCCCCCGGCTGCATGTTTGTGTGTAGCGTTAAACCTTGTTGACGCCATGATTAATTGTCGTTGGCTAAGTGGTAGATGATCCTGCGGTCGGGAATGCCTAATGAAGGCCATGATGAACCATGTTTGCCAAGAAATGCGCGGCACCAGGGTAAAAACAGTAGAATGTACCTATCCTATGATATTGCAAACCATGCCCACCACGTTTGTCAGTAGTTTTGTTATTGCCTAGTACTTCGTACTTCATTTATATTCGAACATCAACAGTAGAAAACTGCGATTCACTTGTAGAGTTAGTGTGAACGCATTTTTTTCCTATTACGCACGCTGGTCTCAACCAAAGTGGCTTGCATTTTTTTGCTAAACTGAAAGGCGCAATTTTGCTTGTTTGTAGGCGACAAACCTGAAATTGGACCAATCTTGCCTATGTGCCAAATTTCACTGCAACGAAATTAACCCCTAGCAAGGGTGCAGTCTTCAAAATAATGTTAAGGTTTCTGCTTAAGGGTCAGTTTACCGATTGCAAAGGTTCGCGGTTTTTATCACCATCCAATTAACAGAGTTGTCAACTTCTTTTCAAATACGCCTTTAATAGGTGTAAAACCATTTGTTCAGCAGATCAAGCGTAAATGAATGCAGTGCGTGAAAGTCGACAAGTAGCCTACATTGCAATTAGGTCCTTAATCGGTCGTATTTTTAGGGCTCAACTTACTCAACAATAATCTTTTATGTGCATATGTACAAAAATGAGAATTCTGTATAGGTCTTGAATTCTGTATAGGTCTTGACTGACAGTGTCAGTGAAGGAGTATACGAAAATTTTAGCGTTTTAACAGTGTTGTGACACCCATGCAAAGATACCCTTTAAAATGATGAAGTCGAGTATTAAGACAAATGTTGCGTAACTGCGGTTGCACCCCACAAACTGAAAACTGCCTTTTAGGTTTAAAGCAGGTTTTTTTTAAGGAAAATGTTAGGTACCCAGTATGTATCTTTAGGGACTCGATATCTATGATTCTAGGGACCCGATTCTCTCTAAATCTAGCGACCGGATGATAATTTTCTCTGATTCTAGGGACCCGAATCGGGTCCCTAAAACGCCTTAAAAACCCTGTGTAAAGTATCATTAATTTCACTATGTATGTGTCGCAGAATTCTTTCTGTTATTGAAATATATTGTTGGTTGTTACTTCTTTACGAGACCGTTAGCAGACAAAGCTTTCGCTGAGAGCAGACGATGTTTGCTCGCACAAAACTGGTGAAGGTGGCAGAGCGTTGCTGTCATGTTGCAGGTGTGCGTCATAAGCGGAATTGCATGTCATGGTTGCATCATCTGTTGCTCCCTTCTTTGTCCTTCGCGAGCTTGATTTATAGTTGATAAATAATAGTAGAAGAGTTGCAGTTGCAACATCGGAAGTTAATGTTGACTGTGGCTTATGTTGTGAAGTCGTTCATGGTTGTGTCTGTGGTGCATTTGTTTCGTTCATTTGTTCGTTGTAATGGAGTGCACCGCAAAAATAGTATTGTCTGGCGTCTTAATCGTAAATATATCTCTAGTACGCGCTTTTCTTTACCGTGAGTTTTTGAACAACTGAAAATACATTTCGAACAACCTGTTAGTGAGGTGCAAACGATGTTCAAAACATCAACTTTGTTATGCTAACAATAAGGCTTACGCAAATAGTTGTGGTTAAAACCGGAAAAAAATTTGGCTCTTTTAATGTCAGTGAATTAAGCCCTAGCCTCCAGTCCAATGCTTACTATGTTGTTAAAAAAATGGAAGGTTCAGCTTTGGAAATTCTTTTCCTGCGCCCTGTTGCTTGTATAAATAGAGAGTAAAGTAGTGATAGGTATCGTTTGGGTTTGACTCATTTAAAAAAGGAGACCATATGAGGAAACCACCTGTCTCTGCCGGTTTGGCAGTTTGTTACCATATCTCGACAAAGTTACCGGTAATTGTACAAAAACACCGCGACGTTTATTTGGGACAAACTTTAATCAGGCTCTACTGGCGCTAAAAACATAAAAACACGTTAAAAACTTGCCAACGTTTCGATAGTGGATACAACTATCTTCATCAGGGCTTTTCGTTTTTGGCCCTGATGAAGATAGTTGTATCAACTATCGAAACGTTGGCAAGTTTTTAACGTGTTTTTATGTTTATTTAGGACATTACAAACATTGGGCGAAATCTCGGTCATTTTTCGTATGGTTAACTTCATTGTGGTACCTGCACAGCTTCAAATCGCAACTGCTGCTTGGATAGTTTTAAATCGAGGATACGGTTCTTGTCCTTGCATGCTTTGTCTGAAACCGCAACACAGTTGAAAACCGACGCTCTAATTCTTGTACGAACAGTCTGGTAGTGACAAGCAACTCTTGGCAACACACTGCATTGGTTTTCTCAATCAGCTAAGGCAACGTTTCTTTAAACATTTGTGGGTCACGGGCCCCTAATACATCCTAATAAAAGTTACGGACTCCTCAAGAAGAAACGGTGCAATAAATATTCGAAATTAGGTTTTGATCATCGTGGTAGTATTAGAAATGTCTTCAAAGCCTATTAACCTTTAAATCACATTCATGGGACCCTTATGGGTTAACGCGCCCAGGTTAAGGACCCGAGAGCCAAATTGCTTTTGGCCATGAAACGCACTTGCGTCACCTTGTGCGCGTATTTTTCAGATACTTTGTCACACTGGATGGACTGCCGCCATGTGGCCGTGTATCATCGGGGCCGGTGGTTTAAAGTGACGTGCTACAAGAGCGGACGCTTACTCGAGCCTTGCGAACTGGAGATTGCCTTCGACGCGGTAATTGCCAGTGCGTCAGAACCATGTCAGGGTGAAAAACATCTTGCTGCCCTGACGGCTGGGGAACGAGTACCGTGGGCCAAGGTGAGCTGTGGCAGCTGTACTGGGTCACGAATTGTTTTAGGTGTGAATGTTTTCGCATTGCGCATCACCAGCTTGTTTATTTTTGAAGTTTTTGTGAATGAAACAGTGTTTGTGGCAATAGAAAGTTGTCCTTTTTCCTCTTCAGGCGCGGACGGAGTTTTTTTCGAGTGGCGTTAATCGCAAATCACTTCACGCGATCGAAAAGGCGGCTTTCGTTGTGATTTTGGACGACGATGAGTTTGACTTGAGCGACAAGGACAGCGCTGGTCTCTCCGCGTTTGGACGCTCGCTTTTGCACGGAAAATGCTTTGATCGGTAAAGCTGTGGCATTAGAAAACGTTTGTTGTGCCACTTTTAGGCGCATTAGTGTTGAATGTCACAGCAAAACAGATCATTCTACTGTTTGAAATCAGTTCAGTTTCGTTTATACTCGGTTTTGTACTCTTTTCCGGGTGTCACGAGTGGTCTTCGGCCGCCCATTTCCGCTTGCTCGGGCCGTGGGCCACATGACTGATTTCACAGTGAATGCTGCGCTGGTGACGAATTAATGGCAGCACAATCACCAACGCCAGTGATTCTCAACGTGGTCCAGGTGGAGTCCGCCTGATTCGGGTCCCTAGAATCAGAGAATTATCATAGGATCCCTAGAAGCAGAGCGGGTCCCTACAGGTCTATACCGAGTACCTAACATTTTCCTTGAAAAAAACCCTGAGGTTGACCATTCCAAGTGGAATTTCATGTGGTCCACAGAGAATTCCATAAATCCTTGATGAAACATTCATTGACATATGCGCAATACAGTTTCGACTGTTGTTCATGAGGGGTCAGCATAAAGAAGTGGTCCATCGGTTATTTTTTAAAAATAGATGGTCCATGGGCGAAAAATGTTGAGAACCGCTGACCAACGTCAAAAATGTCAGTCACTAATACGGTAGGTGCTGAAATTCTCGCGCTGTTTTACTATATAACTCTGTTGTTTTAGCCCAGCTGCTTCTGTGTAGATAGGTCAACCCTGATTCATTTGCCGGGACGTTATTGACTGTGGGTTGGCGCAGTTTTTTGTTTAGTATGTCCGAAACTGACCTTAGTAGTTTTCACTCAGATTACCTGAAGTCCGTAGAATTCGCAAAGCCTCAAATGTTCGCGAAGCGTTTGAGGTCGCGAAAAAAACAAGTTCTGTGCGAAGCTTGCTGGATTAATTGCATTCGGACCGCCGATTGAAAAAATATTTTTTGCGCAAAAGGTAATCAATGACATAGTGCCATACCTACTGTGGAACGTATTTGCGAGCAGTGCTAGAATGAGTTTCATTAGCTACAGGCCAGCATAATCAAGCTTTTAGAAGTTTCGTGGCCATTTTTAGCTCAGACGTGCTATCAGGTGTCACGTCCCTTTCTACCCTAGAAGATTTAGCCCGTCAGCCCGTACGTACTTGACAATTCGTTTGCAGTCTCCATTATTATGGCTGGTTTTGATGCATTGCAGGCCAGGTTAGCCTAATGAAAATGATTTCTTCAGGTCACCCGAACTTATTCAGAAGTGTTCCTGAATGACCGAAAAGAATTCTTGAGTTTATTGCGGGTCTTTCCTGCGTATTGCTTGGGGTCCAAGTGACCGAACTTGGTTTCTGTGAAAGTCTTGTGCTATTGCTGCTTTAGCTCTTCCGATAAGTACGTGTACGAAATTGTAATGTCAGGCTTTACATATCTTACCATAGAAAGACGGCAAAATGTACTGTTTGTATTCTTTTTCAAACTGATTTTTCGTTGCTCGGGAGAAAATGAATATTAATTTATTTTGTATATTTATTAAAACTGTGAAAATAAAATAATTTTGTGATAATATTGTGAGGAAAAGATTTACTCTTAACATTGAATTTTAAGACCGTTTTGGCTGAATCAGCCTCAGTTTCTGCAGCAACTGAGTAATACATGTAAATCACTTAAACTGCTGTCAAGTGTGGAAGATGCCACTAGCATTCCAATCTGAAAAGCGCCGTCAGTGTCGCTCGCGTGCAAACAACCACGAAATGCTGTGCTACCCTTTACTGCACTTATTTTCGCTTCAGTGCAGTGCAAAGCAGTCTTTACCTTTGAAATTTTCGCGTGTAAAACATGAACGAACAACCAGGTGTTGTTTGGGACCCAATAAATCTTGACCTCACGTATCGCTCGCGCAGATGGTTCGACAAAACGTTCAACTGCATCATCTTCAAGAACGGCCGTTTCGGGTTGAACGCTGAGCACTCGTGGGCCGACGCGCCGATTGTTAGCTACATCGTCGAGGAAGCTCTCGGCTATGAATTTAAGTACACTTGCTACGGCGATGATGGAAAGTGCCAGGGCAGCCCTCAAGACAGACCCCTGCTTCCTGAAAAGCTGAAGTGGGAAATACCAGAGGAGGTTTGCTTGTTCTATTTTGTTTGTGCGTCTTTTTCCTGGATCAGCGTTAAAGATTCGATGTGCTATGTAGACTGTTAACAGCTTGATGCGCTTTTACAGTGAACCTGGCGAGGTTTGACTGCAATAAAAGCAACCGTTTGTTTGGTTACTTGTTCGAGAAATGTACTGAGACATGTTCCCCCTACTCGAGTTTAACGGAAAACTTCAATACTACGAAATGAAAAAACTACTCGAACAATTACTCTGCGTCAAGACTCGGAGCGGATACAACGTCAGCTGAGTCCTGCCTGTCATACCCTGCGATTGTCGCGAAACAATGCCATCATCATCGTCTGACCAGCGACCAGACAAGGCCTGTCGATCACTTCTAACAACCTGATCTCGGGCCAGGCTTTGACGTGATTTTTTTCAACACTTGCAGTGTTGCGAAGTGACCGAGACGAGCTTGAAATTGGCCAACGAGCTGGCGAGCGACGTCCACCTGCACGTGTTCGGGTTCAAACATTTTGGCAAGGGCCTGGTGAAGACTTTCAAAGTGTCTCCGGACGCTTTTATTCAGACTGCCTTGCAGCTCGCTCACTGGCGTGTGAGTAACGCATTTGAATTTATCGTTTCTTTTCTTTAGTTCCCTCGTTTCAGTGATGAGGTGATTTTTTGGTTCACGCGGGATAATACCGCAAGCCGACATCGAGGATCTGTGCGTACAAGTAGCTTCGCGATCGGTCTTAATGTTTGCGCGGATTTTTAAACTTCTTTCCTTCACAAAACCCGCGTCGTGCTGTGAAACATCAACTCTGTTCTTTGGTTTATTCCATAGTGTGGTGCTGTGTTCCTGACGAACGGTGAACGGTTTTCATTATATCTTTACTAATTTCGTCAAGCTGGTAATCATCCATTGCTTTCAACGCAAACTCGTTGCTGTGCTCGTGATCAGTCTGTGTGGTTGCTTAGGACAAGGGCCACTTCTGTTTGACGTACGAAGCGTCCATGACAAGGCTCTTCCGGGAAGGTAGAACCGAAACTGTGCGCTCGTGCACCAGTGAGATGGCGGCTTTCGTCACCGCCATGGTCGACGACAAGAGCACGGTGAGCGATGATCGTCTGTTACGCAGGGACCGAAAGCTGTTGTCGTTGCTCGGTCTAACGAGGGCACGCTTTGGTTGGCAATGTTGGGAACTTCGCAAGAGCACGAGAGGTGTTTGAACCAACGTGCTGACGGCAAGTATTCACGCAGTGCGTTTGCCGCTTCCCGCCTTTCCCGAAGAGGCTACATCGTGTGCCACGCCTGCCGCCGTCTTCCCAACTCCTGCATTTTGAGTAAAATCGACTTGGCAGAATGATTGCCGTTCATTGACTTTCCCCCTTCGTAAACTTTCAGGGGTGCAGCTGGAAACATCCTCAATTTTTTCAATGTTTTTATCGTTGGCCTCGTCTTTTGCTTGTAAAGAATATCGGCGTCATTTAAAATAAACGCTCTGCTCAAGTTATTTCACTGTCCTCGTGTCAATCAAGCGATTGTTGCGAACTGGTGTTGCAACATGCTCGTTGCAGGACGTAGAGCGTCGTGCGCTGTTCAACAAAGCTGTGGAGCGACACGTCAATCTCTACAAGGAGGCGATGGCGGGGATGGGGATCGACCGACACCTTTTCTGTCTTTACGTGGTGTCGAAGTTCCTGAAGCTGGAATCACCATTCCTGCAAAAGGTGTGGCCTGCAACGTGCTTAAGTGAAGTTGGCTGGAAGTGCGAGTTGTTCGCTGCGGGGTTGGAACCCAGCTAGTCGATGTTTGAATTCTTGTTGGATTTTCAGAAGCCTCTTCTAGTAACAATTTTCTCGTACAGCAAACTTTCTTTTTCCAAAAATAAGCATTTTTGCATTGTGTTAAAGCAGGTGTGTGCAACCCGTGGCATGCAGGCCAAAAGTGGCCCGTGAGTTGAGAAGTTTTGTGGCCCGCGAAAAGGTCCAGATTTTAAAAGGGTACTGTCAATCTTCCGTGGGTGGCCAGCGAGTTGTCCACCCGCACAGCATGACACATGCAGTTGTGGCCAATAGACCAATCTGGTTATGTGCATTTGGCCCGGCAGTGTTGCATGGTTGCACATCTCTGTGTTAAGGGGTTTGTCATTTTTCATCATTAAAAAAAAAAATTCGTTTTAATTCCAGTAAGTTCTTGGTTGGTAAATTGCTCGGGCTGAAAATGAAGGCAAGCTGTCGTAAAGCGCCCTGTTTCCGTTATTTCGACGTTCTTTGTCTCAATCATGGTTTCGTAAATAGTCAGAAATGTTGCCGGACGCCACTAAACACCTTGGAGTAAGGTACAGCATTGATGATACTTTGTCAAGTCACGTGGTCTCATTTTTTCTCAATATTGAGTTATATTTTATCTCATAGGCACTAAAACTGAAATCGATGCATATCTACGTATGGTAAAATATGATTAAGAGTTGTGCAATCTATTGTCAAAAATGTCCAAGCGCTCGAACAGCTTGCGAAAAGTTATGTGGCCAGTCTGGCAACCAGACATGGTGATTATCAAATTATTTGTTCGCGTTATTATAACTTTGCGCGGAGGGGACTTTCTGCTAATATTGTTAAGCAGCTCTGCTTCAAACCTGTACATACAACAGCGCTATTGACGACTGTGTGCAAACTATTTCGCGTAGCATGATGTATTTTTAATTGCCTATTTCGTATCCAGTGGTGGTTTCATTGGACTGGACGATAATCTCGTGCACGTGTGCTAAACCGATCCCCTGTTCCCACATTGGTCCCGTTGCCTCATGCCATACACACCCCGCTGCAGTACAGACGCCAGTTCGTGGTACTTCCGCGTCAGTGCGCTTTAAAATGTTGTGATGCAAGGACCCAATGCTCTTAATGGCGTTATACGAGGAACGTCCACGATTCAAATTCCTGAAAACATTCCCACCATCACAGGCTCGCTTCAGCCAAGGCATTCGTGCTGTGCTTTGGAAGATTCCTTCGTAGTTTTTTCCCCTTGTGTTTCTTGATAATTAACCGAGTTTGAGACAGGTTTTGAGCGAGCCCTGGCGCTTGTCGACGTCGCAAACTGCCATGGACCAAGCGCAAGTCCTTAAACGATACAACCTTGACAAAGAAACTTTTAAGCCGATTGGCGGCGGTTTTGGACCGGTGAGTGTGTCCCGCTGGCCCCTTCCTGGCCGGTGAACGACTGGTGCCCATCACGTCGCTGATGGTGTACGTATGCATGCATGCATGCATGCGCGTTAATTAACCGCACTCGGCGTATGCTCTGCTCACAAGTGGCGAAAATGCGCGTATGTCACTGGACGGCACCGCTGCCCATAGTTGTGCGCAATTGTAGTTGGCCGGCGGCTTGCGCGACTGCCTTCCGTGACCTTAAAACTCTTCGTCGTCCACGCCCCTCATTGGTTGTTTTCCTTCGGTGCGTTTGCCGGTTTCAAAGTCTGCTTTTCCAAATTATGAAACGGCGTCCTTTGAACGCGAAACAAATCCTCGAGTATGACCCCGAATGGCGTTTTTGACCGGCAAGCTTTTCACTCTTGCCAGCAATTCCGGAATGGTACGATGCGGCAAAATATCCTGATGCATAAAGCACTGCATCCTCCTGATTTCCTCCTGCGATTCCGGCCGCTCAATCGAGCGCTCGCGAAACGTTCCCCAATGCGCCGTAGCTTTGAGACGAAGAGGAAGCGCTTTTCCCGCCACCTCCTCCTTCATCTTTCCTTCTCTTGTTTTTCACTGACCTTTCCGTCTGAGCACAGGTTCTTCGCGAGCCGTGGCGCCTCTCCACCTCGCAGACGCCGCACCAGCAGGCGATGACGATCGACCTGAAGAAGCACCCGCGGTTTTTATCGGGCGGAGGCGGCTTCGGACCGGTACGTGGCGCGAACGCCCGCGGTTAAATTCAAACGACGCGCGCGGACAGGGCCGTCTGTAAATCCGCTCTGTTCATTTCGTGTCGCGCCGGCGTCCGCTCAATGAAGCCCGAAAAAAAGAACGCTCTTGTGCTTTGTTAGTTCAATTTACGAGCTTATTGAGCAAAAACAAAGAGCAGGAAATATTTCGCAGCTTGAAGACTTTACCCTTGACTTTTGAAATTCTTTCGTCGCTGGTAGAAATGATATTTATTTAAATAGAAATGATATTTATTAAATTAAAAAATTTGATCAGGCAAGGCTCCGACGCTGGAACTCCTGTTAGGGACTCTTTTCGATAATTTGTGTTGAATCAAAAAAAGTTCGTTTGAGTGTTTCAGCAATATTGCGATGGAGAGGAGCGATTTATACTTGGAATTGCTGTTTCCTCGTATCCTTGTCCTGTGCGACTTGATAGGTCAATACTTACATTACACTGTAGTTAAACATGGAAAGTGAAAGGGGATTTTAAGCATTTTTTAAGCCGCGAAGTGCGGCGCTTGGTTCATCTCACCCTATTCATCGATTTTAAATCAACTGTGCTTAGCTTGAGTTCGAACCTACTTTTATTTGCGGTGTTTTGTTTTTGTGCGAATGCTTTTGTGTTTTCTTCTACGGCAATGCAGTTGTTTACTAAAACATTTGCAAGCGGCATGATGAGTGTCGATTCATTTTTACCTTTACCTTCTCGCAATGCATGTTGCTGATGCTTGTGCGTATCCAGAAGTGCATTCCTCTACACGCTGTTGCATGCTGCTTAGAATCGGTGCATGTTGGTGTGTGTAGATGTGACGTGTGAAATTCTCATAATGCAACGTATATTCGTTTTGGGGTTTCAGCTTTTTATCTTGCTCTGAAATGATTGCTTTCTATTGCTTGGACCAATTTATAGGTTGACTACGCAAAACTAATAATTTGGATTGCTCCTGGGTTTCATACAACTTGGAAAAAGCAAATACTGAGTTTTGCCGCCATTAGATGCTTGAATATGATTGGTGAACCTGCCTGCTAGTCATGGTTTTTGTGGTTGACAGACCAATGGAACATTAAGCTCCGGTTGCGTTCGAACCTAATCTGATCAAATGCTACAAAAACGCATTGTTGGTGCGCATGTAGCATGTAACGCAAAAATTGAATTGTTTGAGAAATGTCGTCAACGCTTGGTATGGCCAGCAGACATTCATCGTTTCTATCGTGCGCGATCGCCGCTAGAACGGTCCACTCTGCAAATCAATTCCAGCGTTTGTTCACCGTTGACCAGGCGGCTTTTACGCGGTGCAGGTCGCCGACGACGGTTACGGCGTCTCCTACATCATATGCCACGAAGACTTGATCATGTTCCACATCTCCAGCAAGTACTCGTCGCCTGAAACTGTAAGTGAAAACAGTTCTGCCGTGGTCTGCAGCCTTCATGCTTCCCCTTTTTTTGGTGTTCGCGTTCGCCTACGCCACGAAATCAGGAAATGCGTTGCGCAAGGCACGCCGTACTAGGCGGAAGAGAGCTAATTTAAAAGCCATGACAAAACACACCCATACTCGAAATCCCACGCAGTATGATTTCTGACGCGTTTGCTTTTCTTTTCTACCTCGATTGTGATGGTGTTTGGGAGGTTTCGAAATTGCGGCTGCTGTGCTGTTACTTTAATGAACGTTTTCTGTGTTTATTGTGGAACAGGATTCAGGTCGTTTCGCCAGACACATCGAGCGTGCCATGCTGGACCTCAAGAACCTGTGCGAGGCTACGAGACCGCGTCAATGATCCCGATAGTGCATCTTTTTACTGTGTCTGTCACTTAAGTGTTTTTCGTCGCTCAGTCTCGTGACTTGATGTTCGCATCGCGCTCTTGCGTGTTATCGATGTTCAGCGCGTTTTCATGCGACGTTCGGGCGTTGATTTCAATGCTGGACGACTTGCCCGCTCGAAGATCTTGCCGTTCCGCTGCGGCTCACCCGCTATGTGTTGCGTGCTCGCAGGTCGCTTTCGTCGTAACGTTTCAAAAATGCGTACGTTTTTACGACAGAACCAAAACACAAGCTACCCTTCCCGGGAAGTTGATAATTCTGCATTTGTTTCCGATGCGTCGCGGGATGTTTGTCGAAATCGTTTGGGGAACGACGCGTGTATGTCATTGCAGAATACTGTTGAATGGTGCGGTGGCGTTTGCATAGGATCATTGCTGTCTGAGAGCCACCTCCGTGATAACCAGACCTGTGATACTCTAGGTCGGTGCTTCTCAACGTTTTTGATGTCGCGGCCCACTTTCGCACCCATCAGCAAGTCGCACAAAAAATGAAGCTACTGAAGCGTGGAAAGCGCTCCGACGCGTCCTTACGTATGTAACACGTGGTCACCGCACTTGCCTTGGGTTTGTGGAACCCACAATTGCAATCCAGGGTTAAAAATGGGAGCATTCCTTGGATGGAATGCGACAATACTACATTTTTGGCTTTCGTAATTCATAACTTTTTCTAAAAAAATGCAGTTTGTATCAACCCATAGCTTTTTTCAAAAAATATATAAGTTATCTCGGAACATTTCGCGGCCCACCTGAAGGAGCTTCGCGGCCCACCGGTTGAGAAGCTCTGCTCCAGGTTGATTGTTGCCGCTTTCCCAGCGTGATAAGAACTGGCTCCAACTACGTCAAGCTCACGCTGTTGCGTAAATGAATTTCAAGATTTTTTTGCGATGGGGGCATGTTGTGCTACTTAGGCGGTGCCGATTCTAACATTAAAAGCAGCGGACAAATTTGGGCCGATCGTAAACGTATTGGAGCCAAACGCAGTTTTACAGGCAACTAGCTCAGCAAGGGTCTGCCCACCGGGAAGACCAAGTAAAAACGGATGAAAACGCCTCTCCCACATCCCATTAAGAATCGCCAGTGTGCTGGGCTGAGTCTTGCTGTTTTACAAATGTGCTTGGTGACTGCCTGAACATGAAAGACGTCTTTCATGCGCCTCATGGCCCGAAACTACGCCCTGTGTTTATATGGTTGTGTGCATGCGCTTTGAAATAAGTTTTGTTGCCGGAAACATCCTCCTTGCGTCGAACTACATCCACGTGAAAAGCAGGACGGGTTTGTCCACAACTGGATGCTTCTGCCTTGTACGCATGGTATTGCGTCCCAACGCGACGTTCAATCAAAGAAAACGTTTTAGCTCCACCAGACCAGACCAGACCAGGCGAGGTCTCCCAGTAAGAAGAGTCCCGAAAACACAATTACATTGCGCTGCGTGGTGAAGGTCGCTCGATCCACGGGTGATTGCTCGTGTTTAAGTTGATAATGCGGATCTGTTGTCAGAACGGGCTGTTTGCCTTATACTCAGATACTATTCAAGTGTCAGTCACCTCAGGTTCTTGTAACTGTCTATTATTGCAGCAACCGACTCTGAGTCAACTTCGTCAGTGCGTAAGAGTTGCCCGCATTTAGTTTTACTGTTCTTGCTAATGCTTTTGCTAGGCTTGCTGCACAAGCAAATGTTATATGTCCTTGTTGGCTTTCCTGGCTATTGCGTCAAGACACAATACAGGTTACGAATGAACGTTTCGCAACGCGCTTTGTTTTGCACGCTGTGGCTGTTTTGATTTACTCTCTTTCTTGTCTTCACTGAAGAAGTGGTAAAACCTTTTTTTGCTTCAGATGTCGTTCAAGTTGGGAAATTTTTGGTAAACACACAATAGAAATGGTAAAACACATTTTCATCTTTTCTTATTACCCCTTTTACGTTTTACGAAAAATCCTTGAATTTTTACCTGTAGTCACACGCAATGCAGTTTACATCCTTGTGCTTGAAATCTGAGTAATTTTGCAGGCATAGCTGTGTTTCTCTGTTTTTTTTACAACGTTTTCTATTGTTTACGAGCTAGAGAAGAAAGTTGGAAGAGGTGGTGACAAAAAAGGCGCTAGCCATGGCTTTTTTTAAATATTTAAAACAGAAATTTAGAAAATTTACGTAAATTTGCAATGTATGTCAGTTTAGAATGAGACTGTGCCTGGTTTATCCTGGTAACGTATTGTTGTTTTCTCAGCTTGCTTCTGTTTTTGTTGTCTGAATTTTTCCTTACGTCATACAACGTCTCAGGCTGGTGAGAACAAGTGTGAAATGCTGAGTCACTCGTACACAAAATGCAAAATCAACTGTGCGGCTTTTTGTACAAGACGTTGTACGCGACAAGGACAGGCGACAGTGGCGCAATACCTATCCTAAATGGTCAACGACACCAGTGTGTTGATTAACTACATTTTTATTAGTTTTTGAATCTTTCTGCGCTGATAAACTAGAAGTCGGTGGTTACGTGCTGGTCTGCGGTTGTCAAACGGGTATTTTACATTTGCGTTTAACCTTAGTGCAACGTTGTTAATCCTATTTATTGTTGGAAGAAATTAAACATTAAACAAAGGTTAACAGTACTTCTCTGGTGCACCGGTGATCGGACATCCTTGTAAGAACGAACCTGCAGCATGCGGCGTACTTCTGCGTTGCCCGTAACGATTCATATTAGAGTGATGACTTTTGCTGAAGCTTTTGCTGAGCGTTCCTGCGCTGTTAAGCGGAGACAGAAGATACCGGGTATTTTTTTGCTTATCTTCTGCTTGAATCTTGAATCTTGGAAGTTGGCTTCGCCAAATTTATTGCTTAGTTTAGTGAAAGATCTACTGCAGAAGAAATGGTAACTGAGTAGTCCCATTCAGGTCTGATCCGCACTTCCTGCAAGGAAGGTCGCGAGGGTGCAGCCCTAGAGGCCTCGTGACTTGTCAAAGGGAATCTTACAGGACGCAAGCTCAACAGCAAAGACGCACCCGGGGGATTGTAGGAGCTAAAGCTTCCCGCACAGCTAATTACATGTTTATTTTGTAACATGTTACTTCGGAGTCAGATTACTAACAGGCGTAGCAACAGATTTCTTATAAAGCAGCTATGAATTTCCGACATTTGCAAAAAATCCAAGCAGCCTTTTCAATTCCTGCGTTATCGTAACATCTGGTCAACAGTGCGCTACAAGCATGGAAAGTCTACAGCTTGCGCACACTGTTCTGCAGTTCAACGATCGAGCCAGTTCTTTATATGCACTGCTAGGCCGCATTGGATCTCGGGGCAGGTGTTGAGCAGCCATTCGATTGTCCCGTCGTTCAGAACCGTCAGGCCCAGTAGCGTAGCCAGCCCAAATTCTTGATTTTAAGCTAGCAACAGTATTTTTTATGAGATACCGCCTCTCAAGCTCAAAATGACTAGATATTCCAAAAATGTTTGGGGAAGCATGGCTACGCCAATGGTCAGGCCGTGCACTCCATAGGGAGGTCGATGGATTGGACCTTGAAGGAACGTCGCACTTCTGTTGTTCTGTAGCTTAAAACGTCACGAGACTTGGAGTCTCATTGCAATGTTCTCACCCTGAAGATGTGAAGCGCGAGTGGCCGCTCGCTGTTGACGAAAGCGAAACTAATTCCTTTTTCCGCTGAAGCTGCTCGCCGCACTTCAGTCTGCGAACAGTGATTACAGGGTTCCCACGTGGTATTGAAAGCGGAGATGTTGTGGTAACAAAAAATATGTGGGAACGCATCCAAAAAGGTAGCCATTTTGAAACAGCTTCCAACTCATTTTAAAGCAAAACGTCAAAAAGGTGTGGGAACGCCGTTCCCGCTCCACTACACACGAGACTGAAAGTATTGAATTGTGAAATCGGTTTTCAAGACTTTGAAAAAGTATTGAATTTGGACAAAATGTACATAAAGTATTAAAAAAGTAAATTCCAAATTCAGCCGTTTGTTTATTCAAATTTTGTTCTTTACCGCTAATGACAGACTTCACAGTTCGCGTGGCGTTCCATTGCATGAGCACTGGGTACAGCGAAAAGTATATACCTAATGAGATTGCGAGCTATGTTGAACGTTTTCTGCACGAAGGCGACCGAAAAACTTTTTTGCTGCATAGCTGGACTCCATCGTCGTACGATTTTCCGGTAGGTTTCCAGGAGCGACCTTTCCAAGTGCTTGAGGAGCTCAAATGGTGCGTTGCGTTCGCACGTAGTTATTTTCAGCCAACGCCCTCGGTCTCTTGGTAAAATCAGCACAAAGATTGGAAATAAGGGAATGAAGATTAAAATTTGATCAAACATATTGTATTGTGTATAACGTCTTCATTCCCACACGCAAAGCGCTAGACAAGTGAACATTAATTTCACACCTGAGCAACGTTTTTTTGAGACTCAGTCTCTTCATTTTTTCAGGAAGACATCTTTCGCATATTCCCAAGAGCCAAGACTTTTTGAAAATACATTCTAGAGCAGTGTTTCTCAAACTTCTTGTTCCTCTTCACTCTCGACATATCGTTGTCGCCTCCCAAAACTGATAAAGCAAACACAAGGTAATATTTTTAAAGAATTTTATTTAAAGAAATTGACACACAGAACATGTCCTCAGTTCAGTGTGATGGATGTGCTTGGCAGCCCTTACAAAGCTTCGAAATACTGGGAGACATTGTAGTGCGATACAGCCGTAGATCACCTCGCTTATGAATCAACAAGCGGTTTCTATGGTTTGAGAGCATTAAGCTAGAACAGCCGAAGTCAAACTCAAGGTTCGTTAATTAAAGTTAACTGAACTGATCGATTAGTGGTAATGATTAAGCGCAGGGTTTTTTTAAGGAATATGTTAGGTACCCGGTATGGATCTGCAGGGACCCGATTTCTCTGATTCTAGGTATCCGATTTTCTCTGACTGTAGGGACCCGATGATAATTTTCTCTGGTTGTAGGGACCCGAATCGGGTCTCTAAAACGCTTTAAAAAAAACCTGATTAAGCGTTTCCGCCCCCATTGTGTTGTTTTGTCCCCCTATCGCCCCCTTTGTTTTGTTCGACCTCTTGTCCCTCAAAATTTTTCCCAAGGGATCTATTTCGCCCACTTTGAGAACAACTGTTCTAGAGCGAAATTTTGGTCTGTTCTGGTGCGGTCGGGAGCAAAATCCCAGATTCCATTTGTTATTTCATGGTCCGCTGCGACATGTTGAAAAGCTATCAAAGCCCTCATGTTCCGAATCAAGCAATGGTCATCAATGTCTGGTATGCAAATATCAAAACGTTAATCACTACGCAACAAAAAATTTTTATGTCGAGGTTGGGATGTTTTCTGGATAATTTTTGGCCCCTGAATCCGAATTTGGCGTCTTGTTTCTCCTGCTGTCAGTATTTTTCAAGATATTTACAATCTTATATATATTTTTTCTCTAAATATCTAATTAGTCAAATATTTTTACTAACTTACATCACAACTTTTGAACCTGAAACCCCAGCAGGTCATCCAAAATATCAAAAGACTCGGGTTGTGGCCTAGCTTCCAGTAAAAACTTCAGCGAAATACTACCACCTAACGGTTGGCGCCCAGGGCCAGGCAAAGTGGGCCAAGGTGCCCTAAAAGTCCTCCACTTATGACGTCACTCACAGACAACCCGAACCCCCCATATGTGGATCCTACATAGGCACCAAGCAACAAAAGTACAAGATTTCTCCCGGAACGAAACTTGTCTCTGCATGTAGTTCTTACTTCGGCATGCCTGTCGGAGACCAAGACAAAACATGGGCTCCTCATGTTTGCTGTATAAGTTGTCGGGCAACCTTGGAAGGATGGTTACGAGGAAAAATAAAGTGTATGCCATTTGCAATTCCTAGAATTTGGCGGGAGCCTGCTAACCATCTAACTGACTGCTATTTTTGCATCGTAGATGTGTCCCACTACAGAAAAAGCAAAGACAAAAAAAGTATTGTTTACCCCAGCATACCATCCTCAATTGCTCCAGTGCCACATTGTGAAGATTTACCTATTCCTAAGCCACCCATGCTAGAGTCACTTTCTAGTGCCAGTGCTTCTGAAGAAGAAGGCAGAGATGCAGACTTTGATGAGGCTAGTACAAGCAAAGAGCCGCACTTTCCTAATCAGCAAGAAATGGATGACTTGATCCGAAGTATGGGACTAACCAAAGAAAAT
>Ga0210059_1003897_pt1 | contig 24007 bp, 15 predicted proteins | sample Ectturendosymbi2_FD_188042 | JGI IMG/M metagenome (GOLD analysis project Ga0210059, IMG submission 188042) | Ecteinascidia turbinata endosymbiont from Florida, USA - Sample 2 (SPAdes) (version 2) | ecosystem: Host-associated > Tunicates > Ascidians > Unclassified | place: Key West, Florida...
TGTTATTGTTACGCGATAAAGGCTAATTTTAAAACTATCCTCCCCCAAGTTTCGCAACCTGCTTCTGCAGGCAATGTAGCGGATTTAGTGAACTGCAAGCTCATCAGTCATCACTGCATGATGCCCGAACAGTGAATCCGGCTCTTGTGTAGTGTGAGTGTCATACTGGCAAATGAAACTGTCGTTGCAAGAATTATGTCAATTAAGCTGCTGACTTTAGATGTTCTAGAAATTTTTCATTCTTAGACCCAATTTCCAGGTGGTAGCAAATGCCCGTTTCTCCCTTCCCATGAACACAAGGGGATGACAAACACTGAAACATCGCACCAGCTATGCTACTTTCACTTATTATCAAATTTAAATACGGTAGTGGGAAGAATATGAAGACATTTTAACAACAGGTTCTGAAGTAAATGGCTAAAAACGTCGGATGGAGATGCTCTGTGGCGCACAAAAGCATGTAAATTGTTTTGACCAAAGTATCAAATGCTTTTGCGAGATATTTTTAATTTGAGACGGACAACCCTTTTTTTCAGTGAATGTAAATCATGATTTGATGGTTGGCATTAATTATAAAATCAATGTGGTTATGCATTACTATTTGTCTTGCGCATATCCTCAACATGGAGGGGATGAAAGAGTAATCACAAGAAAATGCAACGAATACTGATTACTTTTTCAAGATAATAATGAAACAGCGTTAAGTATATTAGTCATAAATGTGAACTTTTCAATTACTGCCACATGTGTTTTGTATTTGAGTTGGCTTATAAACTGAACATCTCCGAGGATGGACATAATTGTCGCAATTCATGTCACAAAATTGCTGACCAAGAACTTCTCATTGAATGCCTATGGCGTTAGATATTTCCTAGGTCAATGCATGTGGCCTTTTAAATTATATCAATTTTTTGATGAAATAAATCAATAAATTTGCAGCAGCAAAGGCAAGAAAACCTTGGTACACGAAAAGCGGAAGTGCTAAATAGCCTTATAATAAATACTACGGCCAAAGCAAACGATACAACTGACATCTTGCAAACGTTTCGATAACAACTGTTATCATCTTCTGTGCATAGCAATGTTATGCTATGCACAGAAGTTGATAACAGTTGTTATCGAAAGGTTTGCAAGATGTCAGTTGTATCGTTTGCTTTGGCCGTAGTATTTATTACAAGAAAACCTTGTCTTTGAACTTGGATAATTACTAGTAAAGCTTTACAAACTGACCTGTTTCAGCTAAATTGTTAGTCGGGTTGATGAAGCAGCAAAAAATTATGTCAGCTTTCTGAACTTTGCAGGAGAACTTTGAATTTGCTGTTGAGCTTTCTCTTTGCGTTTTTGGGCACCAGAATTCACATTTAATCCTACTTTGCATATTTATGTTGCACACATTTGTATTTCTTTATCAAAACTGCAATCTGTACTGCATAATCAACATTACAAAGATCACTAAGTAAAGAAATGGGATACACACCAAAATTTTTGATTGATAACGTTAGTGTCAAATTGCCATATAGAGCGTTTGCAATACTCAGAAAAAGTTGAGAAATGATAGTGAATCCGGATGTGGATGGTTATCAGACGACTCCTGATAATGATTGCATACTGCTTTAACCAGCGGTTCCAAAACTTTTTCGAACGTGACTGAAATCTGAATTGGTGAACATCTTGCGACCCAAGTCTCAAACAGCGTATGTTAATATGACAAAAATGTTGATTGTATGGATGATTTTTGGCAGTAGGTTGCTAAGTTTGTTTTCAGTGTCAGCAGTTTACTCTTTTCTCAAGTACCTACGCTACACTACAAACAGACAAGCAAACAAGTTTGAAGAATTGCAACTCATGTTTAGGTTTTGATCGCCTCGGCGCGACCTATTTTCTGATCCTCTGCGAAATCGCAACCTTTGTTTGGGTCGCGACCCACACTATGGGAACCACTGGCTTCAGCGCTTAAACCTATCAAAACGCTCTAAACCTGTTTTAATTTGTAGATGTGTATCACTTCATCGCATACTTCAAGGTGTCAAGAGCGCTGCGCGGACGATAACTGCCGTGCCCACTGCTGGGATGGCCAGAAAACGAAGTTACCACCTCCAGCCGAGATGCTGAAATGAACACCGCTGGTTCAACTTCAGCTGTGAATTTCAACAGCTTTGTTAAACTGGCTTTGCAAAGCAAGAAAAAACTTGTAGTGTCGCTACCCAACTTTCTCTGTATTCTAATCTCAAGGTCTCTGTTTAATCTCAAGTTAAAGTACACGACAATTTTCAAACATAAACGTATTCGCAACTGCATCACACACTCCAAAGTAAGCAGAAATATAATGGCTGCAGATGCGGCAACGTTCCACAACTACAGGCGATTATTACATCACATACATTATGCACGTTCGTTCAAGATGATGTTCTGCGTACTGCACGCAGTTGCAACAACTTCGATTTTGGATTCATTTGATGACTGTTAGTATGCTAAACACTGCACTATTTCAGTATTTAAAACGTCAAGACCAACGGATTTCCCAAACTTGTAAAAGCACTTTCATATTCTGCAATTTATGAAATCTCTAAGAGGGGCCCATTTTTTGCATTTAGCTTGCCAGAGGGGGAGGCGCGCACCCCTGCCCCCCGTTAGTTACGCCACTACCCACAGTCGAAAAGTGCCGCCCCCCCAAGCCACGGGTTAAAGCAAAGTCAAGCCTTTCAGGACAGAATTTTTTCATAACAATGCATCATCAGGCTGGAGTTAATTTTGAAAATTTCACTGCAGTGAAATTCCGGGACATTTTGCTAACCGGGATGGGACACCAGGACAGACGTTTAAACCGGGACAGTCCCGGCCAGACGTATGGTAGGCCCAACCTTAACCAAAATCTAAAACCTAAATCTAACTTCGGGTTCATTCGTAAAAAAACATTTGCTATTCCTTCTTTTGACCAAAAGCGCCCCCGCCCCGAAAAGTGCCGCGGGCATTGCCTCCACCGCCCCGCCCCCCTAGTTGGGTCCCTGCATTCAATACAGTGAAAATTTTCAGGGCAAGCGTAAGTTGCTCAAACATCCTTAATGGTGAAAAATTTTTCAATGCAATGTATTCAGTGTATATTCCCTTGGAGGTGATCCGCGCAATGTGGTCTAGTGTAGTATGTAATCTGGACCACAGACGTGACTGGTTATAATGACTTTGATCTGGACCAAGCCCTCGTTTTCTGTAAAAATCGAACAATCGTATGTCGGTAGGTCAACCCCTTTGACTTTGAGTGCCTTGTTCAAGCGCACAGCAACGATAACACAGGCAGGTGCAGGGAGTCAAACCCTTTGATGCGGGACCGTCGCTTTTAACCTTTGCGTTGCGCCATCGAAGTCACGTACATATTTGCATCAGTAAAGGCAATTACCGTAAAGTTTCTTTTCTGGGAGAACACAACATGCAAGGAACTTCACCCCCTTGAGTTAACAATCAAGGTGATTACAGAATTTCCCTGTAAAGGAACCTCTACGGGATTGCATAAAGAACGGTATTGCCGAATTGATGTTATAAGCGAATTGAAATGCATGTAAAAGATTCCATCGGGACCGAAAAAATGTAACGTTACAGGCGAATTGACGTTACAGACGAAAAGGCGGCTTCACACAGAATCCGGTATCGGCTTACGATCCGGCTTAAGGCCAACAGCAGTCTTCCCACATGCAGCAAGAACACCATCACCGACAACACCGGCAATCCGGCTTACTTAAACAATTTTTAAAGAAACCGGAAGCCGGTCGAAACTGAGAAAATTCACCCGGATACGGCCAACGGAGCTAGTGTGAAGACTGCCGTTAGCCATCAGCCGGATCGTAAGCCGTAACCGGATTCTGTGTGAAGCCGCCCAAACTGTTGTAAACGAATTCAACTGTATGGAACAGATTTACAAGAGGTGTCAGGCCCCATTCGAATTGAACAAAAAAAGTTAGTTTCGGGACAAACTGTTTATTTTTAGGGAAGATTGTTATTTCTAGAACAAGTTTTTTCCGCCCCCCAGCAAAATGCCTTGCCGTACTCCTATGGTGAAAATGACAGTTCTTCAAGGCATGGTGGTTCAAATGCTATTTGTACGAGAAGCTTGTGGAAGTACGTGCTTCACCAAATTTAGCCCGCGGTTTGTGTTTGTAGCTCTCAAACTTTTTATGCTTCCTTGTGTTATCGTCGCAGTCCATTTCATTAATTTGAATTGAATTTTACAAATTACAATTGATCAACCATGTCGTGGAATTCGAAAAATCTTATGATGAATCGCTTTTGTCCTCGAAAAAATTTCATGAAAATGTTAGTTGCTGCCAATTCTAAACATTACCTTTATTTGCGTCTCCATACAAATTAAGTAAACTGTTTATGTTTATTTTTTAAGTGCAAGAAACATCGTTTTCACCTTGATTCCGACTGTGATGATGAAGATTTATAACCAATGCTGTTCTTTTTGCTACTCATGTTGTTTCGTAGCGTTTACCACCAGGTTTCAAATCAAACAAACAGATGAATAAGCTCTTCTGGTGATTACATTTTATTATCAGCCAACGTTTCGCCCACCTATTCAAGTGGGCTTGCTCTGAAGAAGAGAGATATTTGTTCATCATATTTTGACACGCTAGGCAACAAAAGTTGATTTTTTTTATTTGAGATTAGCAAACTTCAAAAGCAACATATTGACAACATCTAAAGAACTGGGTGATTAGGCGAGCCAAATTTTCGTTTCTTTAGGAAAATTTCAGATTTGCTTTTTTCTTCTCTTAAACTGAAATCAAGAATGGGCTAATTGTCCTGCTAAAATGTCAGCAACTTCTTTTCAGCAATTTTGCAGCAATATTCGTTTAGGCCAGTGGTCTCCAAAACAATAGTCTGCGGGCCAAATCCAGCCCCCGAAGCCATTTCATCTGGCCAACAACACATTTTGTCAATAATGAAAAAACAATATATTTACGAAATATTTGTTGATTTGGTTGACTGCAGCATATTCCGAAACAATCACATTACGTAAGATGTCCGGCCCTCGAACTATTGTGCATTAGCTTATGTGGCACTCCGCTAAAAATGCTTTAAGACCCCTGATTTAGGATTTCAGGATTGCTGTGAAAGGATGACGATGACTTGGCAGTTTACCTCAATCTGGGAAATTATCAAGTGAAGCCTTTTCAAATTTCCTGATAAAGTCACGAGTGCTATGTTATCTTCCTGCAAAGTGAAAATAAAGTCACGAGTGTTATGTTATCTTCCTGCAAAGGGAAATTAAGTCACGAGTACTATGTTACCTTCTGCAAAGTGAAAATAAAGTCACTCGTCGTTTGAGCTCAAGAACACCCGACACCATTATTTTGAGAAAATTTTGATTAAAAGTTTTAGCATGCAGTTGTATCTTGAAATAGAACATTTTGCAACTAATGTGTTGAAGGTGAAGGACGGAAGCTATTTATAAATAAGTGTTATTGCTACGAAAACTGACAAACACCAGTAAAGTGAGTATCGCACGGCAGTAAAACTTCCAAAAATTTAGTAAATGTGTACAGTGGCGTACGCAGAAAATTTCCGAGGGGGGCAAAGCATAGGCGTAGCCAGGGGGGCCAAAGTGGCCATGCCCCCCAAAATGTTTAGTAAATCTAGTCATTTTGTGCTTTGAGAGGCGTTTTTCCAAACAAAAAAGTATTATTCGCCTAAAATTAAACATTTTGGTATATACAGCCGAACACTGACAGTATACACTGCCAAATACTGTTTATACATTTTTTTTATTTTTAGGGTCTGAGGGGGGGGCGTAGCACAGTGGCCGCCCCTCCGTACGCTAGTGAATGTGTGAGAGGATCCAGACAACATTTCCCTGCTTCGACTGAGGTGCCAAGATCATTTCCTTCATTTAACTTTTTGCACAACCCTCTGTTGCTTTTTTCGTTTCATATTAAACAGCATTGACTTTAGTCAAAGCGAAGAGTTTGTGGATAACTGTGGACGTCCAGTGTTATAATTATAAAAATATTTTATCAATAAAAAGCTGGTGCAGAAAAACGTCTTTGAAACGTAATTGCAAAAATTTCTGTAACACGATAAGTGAAATTGTGGACCCCTCTCATCAAAACGTGTTTAGTAGAAACCAGATCTCTTCAATCACTACTCTCACTAGGGTAGAACAATTCAATTTGCTTCCTGCAAATATTGTCGCGCTGGTCTACTGTGCCCAACATTTAAGTTTTGGAACTCATTCAACATAACTTTCACTTGGGCGTCAAAAGGATTTTTCTAGGTGGTAGACAAAAGAATTTTTCCAGGGGGAGTAAACAATGATAAAATTTCATTTTAACATCTCGAAACTAAGAGAAAAAAACTTTTCTACTAAAACGTAAATAGGAAAATTACAATTTTGAAATACCGTTGGAGCCAAGACCCCCCTGCACTCCCCTTCTGACGCCCATGCTTTTTCAATGATGTATTGAAAGCATTTAGAAGAAAAATATTTTTCTCTTAGTTTCAAGGTGTCAAAATGAAATTTCATCATTGTTGGCCCCCTGGAAAAGCTAAAGCAAGTATACAAGATGTACATCATTTTCTGTTTTGAAAGTTGTCCGTTACTTGTCTGATATTGCATCAGTCCACAAATATCAAACAAGGCTTGCTTCTTTGTAAAAATATCATTTGCCCAGAATGAAAACGTCACTGGGTCAGCTTTCTTTAAAGTATATTGGTCCCCAAATTTGGTCTGATATTCCTAAAAATTTGAAATCTCTCGCCTTATTCAATTGAAAAACATTAAAAAAAACGCCCTGCTATCCTGCCGAAATTCCTGTTGATTTTCGTTTCAAATGCTTGTCACTTTTCCGTAATATTGCTTTAGTGCCCGTATTTTCCCTTAAATCTTTTACCTTTACAGTTGCTCGCCCCAAACCCCCTGTACATAGACATGTTTTCCCCCTCTGTTTTTTGTGGTTGTTGTTTTGTTTACTTTTTTTATCTGACGCTGATTCGATGGATTTTGTTACATGTGAAACGTCTTCAATCAAAAATTTATTTATGCTATCAACAGGGCTGGCTGAGCAGTTGACCTATATGGTCTTTCGCTAACCCTTTGTGATTCAAAATGTTAGAACACGTCAGTTCGATAAACCTGAGGTTTTTCATGTTTTTATATTCTCATCAGCATGCAATTAATTCCTGCTCTTTGATGTTCTTTTTCCTCTTGTTGCATTTGTGTATTTTCGTGATTTGCGTCACAAAAATACATCAACAAGCCATTACCATTTAGGCACTGTTTTGTTACGGTACCTTAAAATTCGTAGGTGTGCGCAGAGTGACGAATGCTATTGGTCAAAATTTGCCTCCCAGCTGCCTCCAGGTATAAACTGATCGTCGAACCTACAGAAACGTTCTGTACTCAATTTTGCCGTACAATTAGTTTGCCATTTGTGTAATTATAAAGTATGATGTCAGAACATGTTTCGTAACACGTGTTACCGGCCTTCAATCACAATAACCACGACAATGTAATAATCTACTTGAAAAGATGGTTAGCGTTTTTTTGAAAAGATGGTTAGCGATAACTTAGCGTTTTTCGCTATTCCGACAATGCAGTTTACCCGATACACCAATTAAAATTTAATTTGATAACTTCCGCCAATAAACTAAACTTTTTATAAGAGCAAGTGGCTGACACTTTAGCCGAAAAATACAGCTTGACAACAGCTAATCAAACTCATCTAAGGTACGTATACCGCGCAGTTCCTTAAAACACAAGTGAAAGCGAAGGCTACAATCTATATGTTTAATTTTTTTGTTGCATATACCAGACCTACTTGCTGTTTCAAACACTGCCATGCAATGTCATCTCATGGAAAAGTAGTTAGACGGCTATTTATATACAGGCATGCGGTGGTGGCTAAACGTGGTCAAGCCATACATAACATTCAGGCTTTTCAGAAAGGGATTACAGAAATAGCTTGCTTATTTTTTTTTTATTTGCATTTATGATCTTTGTCAGGATATTGAAGCATTAAGAAGTCGCGTCCACGACCAAATCCATGGAAATCTTCCGTTTCTAAAGATATAAGATAAACGTCTGCTGCGGTGGTCGTAGCATGGAGCCTCTAGCCAACCGGCATGCAGTGCCTTGGTACAAATTGTGAGCTGTGCAAGAATATGCGAGCCCAGTTATCTGAAGACACGCGCTCGACTAATACTACACGCACACAACATGACGCATCATACCGGAAGTGACGGAGTATGGGAGAAAGTTGAAGCTGCATTCTTCAGTTGGTAATTAAGACAAAAGCCCAATTTATGTTGTGTGGGTATCCATTCTTTACTTCTTGTTTTCAACTGAACGGAAAACTTTTCTGAGTACCTTTGATTCTTCAGAGCATGTGGGTAATTTGGTTCGTACCACAGTCTCATCAGATTTGCAGCAACGGCAAAAATTTGAAAATCATTTCGCAAAATCACCACTGCAACCGCAGAATAGCCAAATGAGATGTTGAAGTTCAATATTGGCGAGACTTACGAGAATCGGTTACAATTTATTCAAGTATCCCTAAAAGTCTAGTTGTGATGTTATTTCGTTAGCACATTGTGCCAAACAGTAGATAACTGGACAATTCGAAAGTCTTTGACCATTCAACCAAGTTAGTACCATAGAGGAAAAATCAAACACATATATTTTGCTAGTAATAATTAAAGGTGAGTCTATAGTTTTCAACTTAGTTGACATTTCAACTGTAAAACATTAACAGATCAAAGTGTAAACATGCTTTTATTTTAAATCTCAGAGGCAAAGTCTTGCATTTCTGCTTTAAAAACTGTCCAAAAAGTAATTTGAGGTGATGCAGAACATACAACATATATGAATAATGAGTACATGCCTGTAGTTTGTTGAAACCAACATGCAACCTCCTGAACAGTACATTTTCATATTTGCCAATGCTCTCGAAGCAGCACCTACCTTCGTACTTAAAAGCATGGAACGAACGAATGTTGACAAAACATTGCATTCAATAAAAGAAATGTGAAGAAAAAGAAACAGTGAAATCTTTCTGATGTCAAATCTATTATTTTGTGCACCTCACAGTATGTTTTGCCAGTGCATATACCTGTATATAGGTGCTAGAAACAAATAGATTGCAAATATTGTTTTTCTGCTCGTTTTTTTCTGCACAAGTTTCAAATTGACCGCTTTCGTCGGTAATCCATTCGTTGTTCAACAAACAAGCCGGTTGTTGGCTTACACGTCCAAGATCATTCGCCAATAACTGACTGGCGACGTCTGCGTTGAAGGTAATCACTGCAACGTTGGCAGCTAAACGCCTTCTAGCGGTTGTGCTAGCAAGTTGATAAGACGTTTGAGCAGTGCCGTATCAACCCAACTCTGCCCCCCCAAAATGCTTACAGGGGCTCCCTAATGGTGATTTATAAAAAAAGTTATATCATGCTACAACGCGAGCCTGAAGTGCCTTAAAAAAATATCTTAATTGCAGACACAATTTTGGCAGAACCAGGCCCGTAGCTATGTTTTAAGATTTGGGGGGCAAAATACATTTTTAGGGGGGACAAATTTTTGTTTTTATCCTATGTTTAAAACAAATTTTTCTGAGCGCAACAAAATTGGGGGGGCACAAAAAAGAGGGGGTAATTGCCTCCGAATGTCCCCATGTCTGCAGGCCTGGCCAGAACCGTAGCCAGAAAGTCTTCCATTGGAGACGAGCCGCTGCTATGTTTCATGTTTGTGCAGGGAGCTAGACATTCTGAAAATGTACTTTAATTCACAACATGAACAGCATTTGCAGATTGTGCAAATGAATTATGAATATTTTCACGCAAATACTCATACTAGGCTCGTGGTTTCCAACTAAAATTTTTTGAACGAGCTTAACAAAAGGAATTGGGTCGTAAATCATTGTTATTTAATTGACGGCGATTATTTAGAGATGTCGTAATGAAACAGAAATGTAAAAAAAATTTGCAGGAAATCAGAATCAATCCCATCGTTCAGTTATGAAAACAGTATTACTGAAGGAGCAAACATGAGGCCGGTCAAAGCATGTGCGCCGCGATGAACGTTTTCTTTCAAGCGCAAATTGATAAACTTTACCATCAGCTTAAGTGAAATATATATGCTTATAAAGCTTGCACATTGGGCTTTTTGCTGGCCGAAATACGCATGTATAAGCCTTGCTGATGTCTGGACTGTTAATCTTCTGGTGCATGGCACATGTTTATATTAATAACATTTTGTGTCTCAAATCGCCTATAAATGTTAACAATTATAGTCTAAGGTCTACGTAGACGCAACCAGTGGCGTACGAGGCGGGGAGGCGGCGGCCGCCCCCCCGGCTTGAAAAATTCAGGGCAAACCCCTTTTTCACGGAAAGCTCAAATTGAAAAATAAGAAATATTTCAATACAGTGAAAAATTTCAGGACAAATTCTGTTTTTCAGAGGGCAAGCGCAGGTTGTTCAAAATTCTGAATGATAAAAAATATATATTCAATACAGTGAATTCAGGGCACACTTTCTTTTTCAGGGCAAGCACAAGTTGCTCAAAAATCCTGAATGTAAAAACTATATTCAATACAGTGAAATATTTCAGGAAAAACTCTGTTTTCAGAGCAGGCGCAAGTTCCTCAAAAATCCTTATTTCAATGCAGTGAAAATTTTCAGTGCAAGCTCTGTTTTTCAGAGCAAACGAAAGTTGTTCAAAATTCTGAAGGATGAAAAATACACCCAATACAGTGAATTCAGGTCAAACTCTGTATTTCAGGGCAAGCAAAAGTTTCTCAAACATCCTGAATGTAAAAAGTATATTAAATACAGCGAAAACTTTCATGACAAACTCCGTTTTCAGGGCAAGCGCACGTTCCTCAGAAATCCTGAAAGATAAAAAATATTTCAATGCAGTGAAAAATTTCAGGGCAAACTCTATTTTTCAGGGCATGAGCAAGTTGTTCAAAATTCTGAATGATTAAATAGATATATATATTCAATACAGTGAATTCAGGGCACACTCTGTTTTTCAGGGCAATCCACAAGTTGCTCAAAAGTCCTGAAAGATAAAAAATATTTCATCACAGTAAAAAGTTTCAGGGCAACTCTGTTTTTCAGAGAAAGAAAGTTGTTCAAAAATCTGAATGATAAAAAATCAGTGCCGGGCCGTCAGGAAAGGCAAGGAAGGGAGTTCCTCCCCTAGCATAATCATGAAATGTGCAAAACGAGTTAGGGATCCAAAATAACAAACTGAATAAAAATTTGTCCTTTCATGTTGAAAAGGTGCAATTATTGTACGATTCTAATCATTTTCATAGTCAATACATCTGAATTTGCGTATTTCTTCTTCAAGTCAGGGGACAGTCACGAAGGGAGACAACGACTGCTTGTGCCTCCTCTCACCGGGTGGCATTCGCATTGAGCTGTTTGTCACAAATTGTGGTGGTGAGCGCTTGCCGGGCAATCACCATTATGTCAGCTCTATAACCTTTATGTCATTAACAGTGTAATGCTTGTATACACTTTTAATATACGAACTCCTTCTACCATATGCTGTCGCATTCCATAGACTGGCACTTACTTGACGTTGTCATGATATACTGAATATGCAGCGTTATGTCTCATCGGTTGCTGGTCAAGTACGCAGCTTCAGTGGTATGGCGACGAAGGGAGGCAGCCAATATCTCTACCTCAATGAAAACGTTTGATTGTTACGACATAGTTAGGCACTTCTATCCTAGTGATATGGAATCACTGGCGTGACCGACAAGTCGCGTTGGGAAAAGTTGCTATGGAAATGTGTGGACCACAACAGGATTTTGTGACATGAAAAATCTCCCAAGAAGCCTCAGCAGACATGCCAGGTCACAAAATAACATTCAAAAACCAAAATCGCTTTAAAAACTTTTGGAAGCGCAATGATATACTTTGACTTTGAACGAACAGCGGATACTAAATATCAGCGTTCACAATGCTAAGGTAAGGGAAAACCGAGAGATTTTGAAAGAGCTCATTAATGTAAATTGCCTCCCAGCCAAAGGAGCAAATAGCATTTTGTACTAAGGATGAGAGTTCGATTTCCTCTAATCGTGGCAACTATGTGGAACTTTTACATACTCTTGCTGCGAAAGATTAGCTAGACATTTAGAGACATATACTGTGTTTTCTGGCTTCTGAAACATAATTCAGAACGATTTAATTGCAGCAATAGGTGATGTGGTTGGATATGATATAAAGAAGATAAGTGCAGCCGCATTTGTTGCTGCAGAAGTAGACGAGTCAACGGATGTCACAAACAAAACTCAGATCTCTGTCATTATGTGGCTAAAAGCGAGGCGGCTTGTGAAGAGAAGGAAGCGTTCTTGGGATTTGATGATGTGAGTAATGACAGACGAGCCGCTGCTATGTTTTTTAGTTGTCCTTCCTGTTTCCATTTATTCGTGTTTGCTTATTTTACATGGCGAACAGCCAGTATTATTTCGTCAGTTTGTGAAGAAAATTGGTTCGTGTTGCTGCGCACCAGAGCGCGGCGTTAACCTGCCGCGCTGTGTGTAGACGTGTTGACATAGTTTCTTCATTCAAGCTTCCAAGTGTGGATGTACGTTTGGGGCGAATGAAGCACCCGGGGATGCTGTTCGTGTGAGGCTGTCATATTCTAGTATCAAAGGGGAGGACCCTTGAGATACGCCTACGGATGAACATAGTCGTGCAAATGTGCTCCGTGTTGCTTCTGATTGCTTGTTGCGGCCGCATTGTATCCTTGTATTGAGTAGGTCGCTTTTTGTGCTTCGCATCGAGCGTATTTTGTACTTCCTCCGCCAGTGCGTTGAACCTCCGGTTCGATTTAATTTTAGGCGGGGGAGGATGAAGTGAGTTGGTGCGTGTTGTTGCGCACTGGTGATCTACAACACTGCGCGCAGTCGTGCTTTTACTTTGCATATTTCATTGAAGTTCTCTGCAGCTGCCGATCATACCGGTGGTCTGCATTCTCGATTGGATCACTGCATGCATTCTGAACGTATGCATAAGTTGTAAGACTGTTTCAACTTGTCAGTAAAACAACAAGTACCGGTAGGTGACAAGTCACTTCAGTTTGGTCCTCCTACATGTTACTTTTTTTAAAATCGAGAATCCCCATTGTGCCTATATGTGTGTAATAAATTATGATATGGGATAGAAAGCATAAGCGGTAGTCATTCTGCAAGCAGCCAATTGAGTGGTGAATTAACGCTACTCCATTCGATTCATACACTCGCAAATTTGGCTTTGAAAGAGACAGTGCCTGCCCAGTCGCGAACCTCACCGCACATCACTGTAAAAACAATATATTCAATCACATACAAAAAACTGGCTGGTTTTGCTCAACGCATTTTATGTAGCCTATGCTATAGCCTAGGCCTGCCATACTCTAATGCAGAAATGGAACAAGTATCAGGCAAATGAAGTTGAAAAATTAAAATTGAGAAACAGAATGCGCATAGAACTACATTGGAAAGGCAAATTTTGAATATCACGACTGGATTGAAAAGAGAATATCTGGAAGCATGTTATGATTAAATGGAAACTTAAGAAACACCTCCTACATGAAAAAAATCCAATTATGAACTTAAGCAATATTTCACTTGTCCAGAACAAAATACTGTGTTCTATTATTCTGTAACTCACAAGCCCCAAACAAGCAAGCTCTTTCAAGACCAATTCCCATCCCTCTCTATACCTGACCCTATTCATTGGCAGTTACTAGGGTCCCCCCTGCACCAGGAATGTGCCCCACTACACTTAAAGGCAAAAATCAAAGTGCTCGACAGCATTACTGAAAATCTTGAGCTAATTGAACCGCATCAAGCATTCTTCATCTTGAAAAACTGCCTCTCAATCCCCAAACTCACATATCTGCTGCGTAGTGCCCCATGCTTCAAGTGCAAAGAGGAACTTGAAGCGTTCGACACCGCAATAAAAATAAACACGGAAAAAATAAGTAATGTGACTTCTGGAAAAGACAGTTGGTCACAAGCAACCCTGCCAATCCGACATGGAGGCCTTGGCCTCCGTTCCGCCGCAGACCTGTCTCTGCCATGTTTCCTATCGTCGTCCTTCGCCTGACAGGGCCTCGTCAACAGGTTGCTTCCCTCTCTCACATTGCCTCATGGTAAAGTAATCAACGCAACTGACGCCTGGTCCGCACTTCATGATTCATCCCCACGACAAAAGGAAACACCATCGGCTTGGTGTGATCTCGCTTGCAGAGATTCACTCGTCGCCCTGCTCGACACCCCAAGCCCTTGGAACCACTGCCGGCTACTCACTGCACAGAAAAGCCACACCGCTACCTGGTCAGAAGCTTTCCCAATTGCTAGCGTCGGAAACCTGCTGAGCCCTGATGAGCTCCGAATCGCAATTGCCTTGCGAACTGGCGCCAATATTTTTGAAACCACGGAATGCCGTTGTGGGAAGTTTGTTGACAGGCTGGGGCTTCATGGCCTGTCCTGCATTAAGAATGCGGGCCACTACCCCAGACATTCAGCCATAAACTCCATCCTCAAACGATCATTGACCCGCATTGGTCTCCCCTCTGTTCTTGAGCCCGTTGGCCTGACGAAAGATAGAAGAAGGCCCGATGGTCTGACCCTGAACCCTTGGTACAGAGGCAGGAGCCTTGTATGGGACGCGACAGTTGTGGACACCTTTGCAGAAAGTCACTACATAGTCAGTGCAGTGTCGCTGTACCAGGCAGTGTAGCAACTGATGCTGAGACCGACAAATGCCGGAAATACAATGACCTTCTTGACAATTACTACTTTCAACCAGTTGCGATCGAAACCACTGGGGTGTTCGGCAAGTCCACTGCCCCCTTCTTGAGCTGTCTCGCAAAGAAACTCGTTGACATTTCAGGCGACCCCAGGGAGCGACAATGGCTCCACCAGCGCCTGTCTCTGGCCGTGGTCAGAGGGAACACCGCCAGCATATTGGCCTGTGTGCAAATTTGATCTGATTTTAGCCACCCTCAGTGCATTAACCAGTGTTCCTGCTCGTCACTTGCCTCTCTTCAATGAATAGCCATGGCTTATCGAATGTCTGTGTTTTCTGTGAGCTTTATTGTCTTCAGTATGTTTTTTATGCTTTGTGTAAAGCCTCTGTGCAGTATTGTTTTGCACCCCTTTTCAGCCATCCTGACTAACCTTAGTTTGTTTATTTTTCATGTACCCAACACTACTGTATTACTGTTTACTGTAAAACCTTTTGTAATCTGTCTTTACCTCTGTCTGCCCAACCCCATTTGGGGGTGCTATGCGCTTGGTAGAACACACACACAATGGCGGTACTCCATCATGGTCTGTATAATTTTATTGTGTTTTTCTTTTTTGGTTATGTGTGGTTTTATTTCAACTTCTGGTCATTCCATTGTGTTCAACGAATGGAAGGCTGGTGATGAGGTTGGAATTTCTGTATTCCAGGAAGGTAAGCAGACTGTGTGGGTGTGCAGTTCAAAGTAAGACCTGAACAGGCAGTGTTGGGCACATGATTGGCCTGGTCATTTACGTGTAATCATAAGCTGCAATAGGAAAATTTCTGGAAGAAAATGATTGCTTCAAAATGTTGTACAAAGCTTATTTCAGCATTTTGCAATACATTTAGACAAGGAAACCATAGCTCTCAACAATGCTTCTCTTTGGGTGTTTTTACCTTGCCCCACAGGTAATTGGCCTCTTTTGTGTTGCAGATGTATCCCATGACAGTGGCACTAATAGGTGCTCGACTGGTAATGCACCTGATGCAGATTCATCTGATCTTGACAAGCAGCTGCATACAGATGAAGGCTGTTATGCAAGTGTTCTTCTAGGTGGGATAAATTTTAACCGTTTTTTAATAATCTAATAATTATCGGTGGGTAGAGCGCTCGCTTCGCGTCTGGTAGGTCGCAGTTCGGCGTGGTTCGAATCTCGGCCGGGTCGTACGAAGACCTTACAAACTGGAACTTGCTGCAGGCCAAGCGCTTGGCGTAATGACTGTAGCAGGGAAATTCTCCAATGCGGATGCAATCTTCGTCGGAGTCCGGTCGTGTTGCTCCTGCCATCCCATCGGAACAACTTCGTTAAAGACCAAGTGCGTGCGGTTGAGAAATGGGCGATCTCTTCAACACCCTCAACCAGGGGTGGACAATAGGCGGCCGGCGGGTCACATGTGGCCCGCCACAGCGCTTTCAGTGGCCCGCGGAAGCATTGAGGAAAAACCATCAAGTCTGAAATTTCCACGAACTTACCACAGTAAATGTCAGTGTTCAGGCTAACTTGAACCGAGACTTGTTTTTATTTCTGCTGGAACAGCATTGGTCAACCTGACGTCGCGAAGTTTTTCAGGGTGCGCAAAGATTTCAATGTAACAATGTGTTTAACTTGTCGTTTTTGTCTTAACACAAATCGCAGAAATCTGGCCATTGCGATGAATTTGCTTCTCGGAGCAGCTTGTTTGTTGCGTACACCGTAATTTACTAGTGAAATGTAAAGCATCGGAGTTGCCAATTCAAATATCACAATATGTTGCAAAATATGATTGGCAGTGTATGCATCCGAAGTCGCAACCTGAAGAGCAGATTCATCTTTCCGTCGTCAGACCGCCGCTGCGCAGTCCAATCTGGTAGTTTTATCATCAAACAATCTTGCACGTCTATTGTCGAAATCCGAGGGAAAGTGAACCACCAGCGGTATGTTGCTTGTGTCAACTGACGCATTTGGTCGTTCTTGTTCTAAAACGGTTGTAGTCTTTGATACCAGCAGCTTATTACCGTGAAGTTGTAGCCTGCAGTCGGGTAGAAAGATATTCTAACTGCAACAGTATTTTGATACTTTCATTTCTATTATTACCGTGGACACGAAACTTTCGAAGTTTATACAGCATTTAGAGCCAAAGCCTTCCAACAAGTCACAAAGAATTTATTCTAGTTTTTAAGTTGTTGACTAAGACAGGGGCGGATCCAGAAGGGAGCGATCGCCTTACAGTAGCGAAGCCGTTATCAGACATGATTACCAAATATTACTGAAATTGCCCCCCCCCTCCTAACCTTACTGGCTGGATACGACCCTGGTCTAGGACAGCCTACCAACAGTTTATTGTTGGGAAGTTGCAGTCAACATTCAGGAAGAAACGTATTGCAGTTGTATAATGGTTCTATGAAACCTTCGATGTTGATACGGCATTTAGAGACAAAGCATCCCAATCACCCCACAAAAAGTTTAGAATTCTTCCGACGCCATGAAGCGAGTTTGAAACGTCAGAAACTTATCTTGCCGGAAGTTTCTACCAAGAAAACAGGTATCGTATGACGGCGCACTTGAAATTGCCAAGCAAAAAACTCACACGATTGGAGAAACGCTTGTGAAACCCTGTTTGTTGAAAACAATAAAACTACTTCTTGGAGAAGCTAGTAAGGCAAAAATGAAACAAATATCTCTTCCAACAACACTATTCAGAGGCGCATTTCAGATGTGCCGGAAGATGGTAAAGACCAGGTGATAAATCAAAGCATCTCTAATGTTTTCTTTTTAAGTGCATGAGTCAACAGATGTTACTCCATGTGTTCAGTTGCTTGTTTTTGTGAGATATATTCATTCAGGAGACATTAACGAGGAGCACTTGTTGTGTAAGGAACTGCAAACTACAAGTGCAGATGTTCTGGAGAAGTAAAAACCTTTTTTGATTCTACACAGTTACAGTGGAAATATGTTTGTGGGGCTTGTACTGATAGAGCAGCTCCTGCAATGGTGGGATCACGTTAAGGCTTTCAATTACATCAAATCTGAAAAGCTTAACACCTGTTCTAGAAAGGAAACGTTCTAAACCGCGTTTTTGTGATGAAGGATGAAATAATGTTATTCTCAGAACTGAAAGCAAACGAGTCCTTGTCTTACGTTAGTGACAAGATTTGGTTGAAAGTCTTACTTACTTGGCTGAATTTAAAAAAAAATCGAGTAACTTAAATCTGAAGCTACAAGGAAAGGCTACACAAACATCAGCCGGCTTCGCGACGAATTTGCAAGCATTTTATTCGACGTTGCAAAACTGGCGTCGGAAAGTAATGCAAGGAAACGTTGATAAGCTTGGTTAACTGCCAAGTGTTGTTAAAAACTGAAGAACCTGCTGGTAATTTGAAGACATCTATACCACGTTCCATCCCTTGAAATTAAATTCCAACGATATTTCCTAGAGCTCAAGGAGGAAGAAGATGCACTTGTACGAAGTCCGTTCTCTACCTCTCTGGATATAGTCAATATTCTTGATGAAGTACGGGACCAATCTTGTAATCTTCGGAATGATTCATCAGCACATGATATTTTTCATAAAATGTCACTTTCTCGGTTCTGGTGAGCTGTGCACAGGCCTGTAGCCAGGTTTTATGGTTTTGAGGGGCAAAATACATTTTTAGGGGGACAAGATTAATGTTTTTATTATATGTTCAAAACAAATTTTTCTGGGCACAGAAAAGTTTGGGGGACACAAAATATTTGGGGGTACACTGCCCCCGAATGCAACCCCGTGGCTACGGGCCTGGCTGTGCGTGAATCATACCCAAACTGTCTGAACTGGCTTTCCGAATTTTGCTTCCGTTGCCACAATATCTCTGCGAGAGAGTTTTTTCAGCTCTAGCTCACATCAAACCGGAGACACGAAATCAAAGTAAAGTCGAACATGAAATAAGATTAGCAAGATTAGCACCGTCAAACGCTCAACCACAAATTTCGAAGTTGGCCATACGGTTGCAAAGTCTACTGTCGCTTTGAAAATATTTGCGAAATTCAATTGCCGTTTGAAATTAAGCGTTTATGAAATGCATTTGTGTTGCAAAAATGTTGTGGTAGTTGATTGCATTTTCCTAGAAATGCATTATGTTGTAATCGTAATGGTTATAATCATATGAACTGAAAAAAGAGTTGGAAGGGGTCACCGGGTGTGAAAATAACAAAAGGATCACAAACCGAAAAAGGTTGAGAAACATTGCATTAGAAATAGAAGGTACGGCCCTCCGCTAAACGCGGCCTTCGCAAAATGGCCCCTGGGCCAAATTAATTGCCCACCCCTGCTCTAAAAAAACTCTGGCCCGGCTATTGTCGAAGGCACTCGCAGGAAAAATCTTGTTGTGCAGTTACATTGTTGTAATCTTGTACTCGCAATTGCGCAGTGTAGTAAATTTCCGTACATGTTCTCGTGTCTCCGCAGTACAGATCGTCGTTAGACCTTGTGTGTGTTTTACAGATGAAATTTTTAGATGTCTGCGCCAATAAACTCGACTAAAATCCAGAATTGTGAAGAATCATGGGTTGGGCTATGCTTTTATAACTTTGCAATGATTCCAACTTGTCCATGTCCTAAATCTAGCAGGCCTAGCTTTCTCAACCTGTGGGCCACGGAATAATTTTTGACGGCCCACGGCCTTGTATTATTGAAATTTAGTACGTTTAGCAAGATAAACCGCAAACAACACTCGTGTTGCCATTACAACAAAATTTAGAAGCAGGCTTAATGTGCAAGATGACTCTATCTGTCCAATATCATGAATGGAGCCTCTAATATTGTTGCTTTCAGACAGCAAACAAGCTCAGCTTTCGCATTGATGGCAGTGCACATTGCATTATGTTGCTTCTAGTTTCTATTTTTGCTCTATGCATGTGCAACAGTTGCCGCATTGAAGAAGTATATTCGGTGGGCCATGAACTCTATTAATTGGACCACATGCTTGAAAAGGTTGAGAACCCCTGCACTAGGCCAACAAATCACCAAATTAAAACATTAGGAAAACTCTGTTTAATAACTCGCAACACAACAGCCCCCACAAAATGAACATAGGCGTTTAAAAGTTTGCATAAAATGACGCACTCAGAAGCAGTCCCATCGCTACGGGGGGCCTTAGACCCCCAAATTGAAGTATGAAGCACAATAAATCGGTGGAGTTTTTATGAAATTTCAGAATGTCAAGACCCCCAGCTATTGAAAAATTTCTGGCGACGGTTCTGCTCAGAAGGCCCGACATCGCGCTTAAGGTGAGGCCTTTGCAGAAACGCTTTCGCGGCAGACTGAAACCGGTAACCAGGCGCCCTGAATGACGTGACCATAGTCAGCAACAAGAGCCAAGCACGGACACGGGTAATTCCGGCAGTGGTGGTTTGAAATCGGTTCGTTGGAAACTCTTCGTATTGTAGAGTTTGAGAACCCATTGTAAGAAAGTATTGCATAAATTTAGTCTCCATTCACTTATATTGGTCACTCATTGCTCCAACTGATTTACATACATCGGCAACCACCATGGCCCACTGGCGTCCCGTTAATTATTTGATAGTGAGTCGTACCGAACCGAGGCCAAATTGGACCTAGCATTGACATTTTTCTGATAAACTCGCCGTGTTTGCTTTCTTGTGGAGAATCTCGCTGTTGGCCTATGTTTCACGAATCCACAAGAGCATTTGCACCGTCAGGCTAGTGCAAAAATATTTCTTGTTCAAAACTTAGCAAGTTTGCATTGCATCAGAATTAGTTATTTTATTGATGGCCAATTTGCTAAATGATGCCGGGATAAAATCCGTCCGCAGTGCTAAAAAGGTGGCCGACCCCTGAATAACTTATACACAACTGTAAGCGCATTTATCAAATCAGTGGTAGGAGGTGGGGGTGCGTGCGCTTCTTCAACAGTTTTGATTTGTCGAAAATCCGGGAAAATTCTCAAATAAGGGCAAAATCCCAGAAAATTCGGGCACAGATGCTTCGACATCTTTGTTCTCAATGTGTGATGAAAGAGACTGACTGTCGGATACGTCTGGATTTGACTTATTAAAATCCACACAAAAAAGCACATTAAAACCTATCTGTGTGTGTTTCGTATGACCAAAAAAAAATTCTTCGCCATTATTGAGATACAAATTTTACGATGAAGTTTTAGAAAATTCGGGCAAAATTCCTTCGCATCCCCAAAATTTTGCCTGCCCTTACAGCGATGTATCAAATTAACTGCAGGACGTACTAATGGGTAGAAACGGCTTTTTCATGCTTTAATACTAGCCTACTCACACGACATATAAATTACAATCACTCTCTCAGAGATCAATTTCATGCAAGGATTTTTCAAAAATGGTTCTAGTGAACACTGCATATCACATATTTTATGTGTAATGTTGCAAGATATTGCTGAGACCAGGGTTGCCAGGTTGGCATTTTAAGGCCAAATTCCAGAAATTTGGCCTTTTTTTAAAGTGGTTTGGCATGAAAAAATGATGTTTGGCATGTACGTCATAGTTTGACACTTTTTTGGCCTTTTTTGATGGTGTTGGCATGAAAAAGCGTTGTTTAGCATTTTTTGAAACCTCTGACTCAGTTACTGCTGTCAGCTTGGGATTGTATAACTTTTTCTCAGGTCAAAGGTCCTCTCTTTTCTACCACGGTCCCACCCTCCAAGATCAGTGGTGCCACTCCTAGTGTTTTTCCACTAGATCTAGTGTTTTTTCATTTCATCTAGTGTTCCACTGTTTTTTTATGGCTATCTAGTGTTTTTTGTGAGTGAGCTGAATGTAATTACTTGTACCATTTTGTGTAATTGTAACTGTAATTGAGACCTTTTGATTTAGTGCAATAGTAGTTTGCTAAAAATTCTACCTAATTAAATCTTAAATTACAGAAGACAATATAGTATATTTTGAGTTAAACCGCTGCAAAGTCACTTGGTCATCTCTTAAAAGTTGCAGTGACCTGTACAAACAAATACAAGCGTTGCTGCAATCTCCCGTTTTTTTGTCTCTGGTTTAAAACAAGTTGCATAATGTCTATGGTTGGCATTGCAACGCACTTTCTGGGCATTTTCACTGTGTGCAAGTTTGCTTTTGTAATCTAGTGTTTTTTTGTGAATCTAGTGTTTGTTTTATCATGAAATCTAGTACTTTTCCATAACAACAGAGTGGCAACACTGTCCAAGATATAAGCATCGTTCCCAAATAGATGATATCACCGGGCGAGAGAAATAGCATTTTTTTGGGCAAGACTTCGAAAACTGCGGCACATTGTACAGTGTCTTAAGCAGGAGACTATGCTGTATTCAGAAAATAAACAAAAGTTTATTGCAAATCAGGTTAACTGTTGTGATGTACAGTATTTAAGTTTCTTTTAAGAAAGGGATTACTGTATATTACTGTGTGTATTACGAGTATGTTTTGTTATTTGCAGATTATTGGTATTCTTCATGCTTGTATGTAAGTGTATATCAGTGCAGCCACTTTAGCAATATTTTAATATAAGCATATAACAGTGCTGCCAGAATTTGCAGATTTTCATAGAGGTTTCAACCATGACAAAGCCAATTTAGCAGAAATACATACAGGAAAAAAGTGAAGTCAACGTGAATGTATCAGATTTTCATATTAAACGAGAACAGCCAGATTTGACCTAGATTTTCTTTTGTAGTAGATATTTTGTGGAATTATGACACGTCTAATGCTGGAAACTATAGCATGGTGCATGTGTATTTTCATGAACTGTGATTTCTTGATTCCGGCATTCGTAGGTAGCTTATTTTCTATTCAGCATTTTCAAGCAAAATTAAACGGGAACATATTTTGTTCTAGCTATGCCTTCAGGGACAAAACCTTACATATCATAGGGTGAAAATGAGTAAGAATGTTTCTAGTTTAATTCTTTGGAGCATAAAATTGGGATAGACTTAACAGTATCATCAACACTAAAAATGCCTTCAAAAAACTATACATTTTTATTTTGAGACGTTTCGGATTATTCTTAATCCATCTTCAGTCAAAAAATAAAGCAACACTTGGCAATGCTAGCAATTCAAAACCAAAAGACTCTGTGACGAAATAAATTAGTTTAATGCTGTTTGTTTTTCTAAAGTACAATAGTTGTTTGTTGCTTTACATCAGTAGGGTTCGTGGCCAACGGTGCCAAATAGCAGAGGTGCAAAATAGCAGAGGTTTTGGTATGCAGCAAACCGAAAGACGACGAACGGATTTAGCACGCAGCACTAACGACAATATACAAAACCAAAATTAACACAAGAAAAACAGAAGTGTGGCAATCAAGCACACATCGGAAGTGCCAAACAGAAGAGGTTCACCTCCACAAAATGACTAAATGCCCAAATAGCAGAGGTGCAAAATAGCAGAGGCGCCAAATAGGAGACGTGCCAAATAGCAGAGGTACAAAATAGCAGAGGTTTTGGTATGCAAAAAATCGAAAGATGCAAACGGATCTAGCGCGCAGCACTAAATACAATACACACAACAAAAATTATTACAACAGCAATAGAAGTGTGGCAATCAAGCACACATCGCAAGTCCCAAACAGAAGAGGTTAATCTCCACAAAACCGAAAAAATGCCAAATAGAAGAGGTAGCAAACCGCAGAGGTGCAAAATATCAGAGGTTTCGGTATGCAGCAAACCGAAAGATTACAAATGGATCTAGCGCGCAGCACCAACTACAATATACAAGAAAAGATTGCTACAAGAAAAATAGAAGTGTGGCAATCAAGCACACATTGGAAGTGACAAACAGAATAGGTTCATCTATACAAAACCGACTAAATGCCCAAATAGCAGAAGCGCCAAATAGCAGAGGTTTTGGTATGCAACAAACCAAAAGACGACGAACGGATTTAGCGCGCAGCACTAACTACAATATACAATTTTGCACCTCTACTATTTGGGCATTTAGTCGATTTTGTGGAGATGAACCTCTTCTGTTTGGCACTTCCGATGTGTGCTTGATTGCCACACTTCTGTTTTTCTTGTATGAATTTTTTTTTGTGTATTGTATTTAGTGGTGCGCGCCAGATCCGTTCGTCGTTTTTCGGTTTGCTGCATACGAAAATCTCTGCTATTTAGCACGTCTCCTATTTGGCGCCTCTGCTATTTGGAACGTCTTCTGTTTGGCACCTTTCCTATTTGGATTTTCGTCAGTTTTGTACAGATCAGGAGTGGGCAATTAATTTGGCTCGAGGGCCACCTTGAGAAGGTCGCATTTGGCGGAGGG
>Ga0210059_1003898_pt1 | contig 24004 bp, 10 predicted proteins | sample Ectturendosymbi2_FD_188042 | JGI IMG/M metagenome (GOLD analysis project Ga0210059, IMG submission 188042) | Ecteinascidia turbinata endosymbiont from Florida, USA - Sample 2 (SPAdes) (version 2) | ecosystem: Host-associated > Tunicates > Ascidians > Unclassified | place: Key West, Florida...
AACAGTGGCACAACATATTCAGGAAGTGTCTATTCTGCTTCATGAGGCAAAACCTGTGTTGGGACTATTTTGCCTTCATTTGAACACAATTGATTGAAGTGGTCATGCGACAAGCACAATATGCAGAAACAACTGGTTGGGGTTTAAGAGTTTATGGTTAGGGTATAGGATCAGTGCTTACGGTCAAATTTTAGATTAGGTGGTTCCGTGTTTAGAGTTAGGGTTTGGCCTGCAGTTCACTTAATGCAAACAAGAAGCTGCTAACTGCTTGCCAGCTCTGAAGCCATTGCAACACTTGTCGATGCATGTGGGACTGAGCTGTTACAGATGTCACGGTCAACTAAGTGGGACATGCGTTCCAAACTTGTCATGTCACTACTTCAGCCAATCGTGTTCAGCTTAAGGTATAATAACTTGAGCAGTTATTTTGCCTCACAAGGCACAATAGACACTACACAAAAAAAGTAGGTTGTGCATCATAATACACTTTCGGATAGTTTTTGGATACAGATAGTATGATTTTAACCAAAACAGGATTCGGATCGGATACGGATATCATTTTTGAAAAACAGGATAGGATCGGATAGTAAAAATCCACTATCCGATCATCTCTGACAGGCAGGTGTAGGGAGTCAAACCCTTCGATTCGGAACAGTCGCTTTTAACCATTGTGTTGCGCCATCGAAGTCACGTGCATATTTGCATTTAGTAAAAGCAATTACCGTAACGTTTCTTGTTTGGGAGAATACATTCGGATCTGGCGTGCACGCTAGATTCGTGCACGCCTAAAGACATGAACTCTTGTAACATACAGCACGCAAGAAACTTCACCCAGAGCCGTGTAAAAAGCTGTTGGGTCCCCCCAAAAAATCCAGATGGGGCCCTTTAATATCACGTAACTACAACTTTACAAAATACTGCTACAGTGTCCGAACGTCCGCAATTCTTTTTCGAAATTAACGAATCATGATATTACATGCTTAATCTACCGGCTCTGCATTGAGGGAAAAGACCGGAAGAGTAAAAGTCAAGGGCGGAGAGACGGCTCTAACTTACTAATACAATATACATTGTGGGGCCCTTACGAATGGTTGCCCCCCCGAACGGGGGGGTCGGGGCTGCTTTGCCACGGCACTGACTTCACCCGTTTGGGTTAACAAGCAAGGTCACTACAGGTTTGCCTATAACGGCACCTCTAGGTATTGCATAAAGAACGTTACTACCGAATTGACGTTAAGCGAATTGAATTGCATGTAAAAGATGTCATCGGGACCGTACAGAACGTAACGTTATAGGCGAATTGACGTTACAGACGAAGTCGTTATAAACGAATTCAACAGTATAGTACAGATTTACAAGATTTTTCAGGCCCCATTCTGATTATACTGAAAAAGTTAGTTTCAGAGCAATTTGTTTATTTTTAGGACAAAGTGTCGTTTTTTTGTTTCAATATTACAAATCTTTCAGTTCGTTCATTTCTTTTTTTACCTATTAACGACAGTTTTATATATTATGAAAGGGCCCCTTTCTAAGTTTCATCCAGGGCCCCACACAACTTAATCCGCCCCTGTCCACGATTGATATGTTCGCACATATGTGCGAAGTGTCCCGGTTTTCCACAACTGCAACAGGTTGCATCACGAGCAAGACAAGTGCGTCGTGGATGTAATCTTCAGCCGCAAAAAAGGCAGTTTTTACCTAACGTTTCGACCACGTCCTTTTTCAATCGTCTCTGTAGAGAAGCGGATTAAACTGATGGGAAACCACCTATAGGCGAATGAAGCCCTTCATCAAGATTTAATCAACTAAGTAAGCCCCTGCAATGAACAAAACTCGATCAGAAAATAAGCTCAACAGCCGCCCGGGCTGAAACTAAAGCCGATATTTAAAAAAATATTTTTATGGTAGTTTTGTGGCGATTTGCGACAAGATGGTCTTGCAGCGCCAAGCTTCAGTGCGATTGGTTTCAATTTTTTCTGCCTGAGTTGTGTATATACAGTATACGCAAATATTTTATGATGGTGTTTGTATTTGCAGATTGGTAATGGCTGAAATTGTATTGTTCTTACATGACATACCAGCAGGATATGGCTTGTTTAATGTGAACAAGTTGATTGAGAAGATTTTAGGTGATCCTGATGGGCTGCGAAGTGTTGATTATGCGAAGCGAGAAAACGGAACAAACTTCAGCTCTGTTGCGGAAATACATTTGAGAACACGAGAGTGTAGGTCAATTTTGATTGTTTGTGCTTGTTGATTGTTCAATGGTCACATGGTCTCTATCGTGATGCGGTCCTTAGAGAAATTCGAGCTTGAGACCCGGCCGCTGCTCAGCTCGGCGTAAAATCGTCCCTGTTGTCAGATGTGGGAAAATCACACAAAAATCACCATCTTGAAATCACTGTGCACTCCAACATTGATTTTGATGCTGCGGCTGCAGAAATCCCCCTGTTCTACTTGAAATGTAGCAAAGGCCAGGGGTGGGGAACCTAATTGCTATCACAGGCCACATGAAAAGTGCATTATCGCTGGCGGACCACAAAATCAATAAATTTTATCCCAAAACTCTACCTTTATCTAACTATGAGGAAGATTTACTACCTCTTGAGTTACTATCTAAGTATCTGCTTACCACAGAGCTTCGTTTTGACGCGATGTGTTCTAACTTGGGTAACGAAAGTTCTGACGCGGGCCATATGAAATGTTCACGCGGGCCGCAGGTTCCCCACCCCTGGCATCAGGGCCGGTTTTAAGCCTATTTGACCGATTTCATCAAATTGGGCCCCGCGCCTCAAGGGGCCCCGCACCAGCAACGACACAGTTACGGCATTTTACGGGACGCATACTAGGCCACTAAAACGTGCGTTGTTTTGTTAGCCGAGATAAACGGATTTATGTTTTTCCAAACCAAATCAAATCCGATCCAACAATTTTATATGAAAATACAATCCAAATTGAAGATGATTCCAATGCATCAAAAGCAGTGTCAAAGCAGAAATCTTCCTTACCAGACCGATAAAAAACATTCCCAAACATCATACAACGATAGATCTTCCGTGAGTATGGTTGTAATTAACATGTATGATGAGATGACCCAATTAGTTGACTAGCACACAAATAAAAATTTAAGACAGCGAAACGGCAAATACGTTTTGGCGCGACCTTAAAAATAGCTCTAAATTCTCGCAACTCAAACAATTCGTCAGCTTGTAATTTTGTGGAAAATACTTTATACTCAAACACCAATTTTTTAAGACTACTATTGATCATAGCAATTATTTCCTAGCACAAAATTGCATGAAACTTAGCACATAAAACAGTTAGTGATTGCGTTTATTCTGTCTAATGAGAATGGTAGATTTAGAATGTAAATTTATATTATTTGGCGAACCAGAGTGAAAGGTCTCGCGACCCACTATTTGCGGACCCCTGATTTAAGAGATTTTTTAACAATTAAAGATCCTCTAAATATTCCAGTGAACAGCTTCACAAGAAATAAAAAAGATAGTATTTTCAAGTTTTATTCTTAAAGGAAACTTCCAAATGTATGTAGTATCGAAAGACCTTGGTTTTGTACTCTCAGTCTGCTGGTTAAATTTGTAGCTTTTACTGCAAACGTTTTAGCAAGAATACCACCAGTGCATTATCAACAAGTGGATTCAACAGCTGATGTAATCTTCATACAAGATTCTCTAAGCATAAAAATTCAAAGAATCATTTGAAAGCCACATGGAGTTTCTATGGGTTACCAAAGATTTTGTAGTGTACAGACAATTGACAAAAAGGATGGAAAAATCGTCAAGGTTCAAATGATGTTTCAATATAGGTGCAAGTGAATTGGCTGAAGCTGTTAAATTACCATTGTAGTTTAGACATTTTCAAGAAAAAAACTACGACGAACAACCACTTAAAAGAGAATTTATTTTGTATGAGATAGAGGATCAAGCTTTGGATGATCGGAACAAAGCGTACAGAGTTCTGTGAAGACCTGTGTATAGGCATTATTTCTGGAATTGTTATACTTGGTATTGGTATTAAAAAAATAAATGAAGTTTTCATAGTCTTTCAAAATTTGAGTATATCAAGCATTTATTTTTTTGGTTAAAGACTGACATACTACACCAGATAAAATCATATATGAACTTTTACTTGCTTATAGAGTGGGGGCTCCGACATCACTTTTCTAATTGGACCCCGCAATTCCTAACGAGGGCCTTTCTGGCATAGGTAAACCAATTTTGTTTTCTGTAAGAAATGCATTGATTTGAAAATTCCACAAATTTTAACTTGAGTTGTTCTGCACGTTTTCCAAGGTTTCAAAGACTCTTGTGTGACGAAATATCTTCCACTGAACATGAACTTAAGTTGCATTTTTTGTAGATGCCGACAAGCTATTGCAAAGGAAAGAAATTGCTCTTACCTATGACGACGAACCTTACCTATTGAAAATCACAGAAAGTTTGCCAATCAGTGCTGAAGAATCGACGAGAACATGCGCTGATAGAAGAGTGTCACAAGATGGCAAAGGTAATGATTTCACGATTTCACTTTGCTTGTACTGCCACATTTCAGATGATTTTATAGTGCATAGTGGGAAACGAGAGTGCCACTGTTATATATTTAACATTGACTGCAATACCGTTGAAAAGTATTTACATGCTGGTTTTTATATGTCATGAGAGGTAGCTTTACGCCGAGTTATTGGAATTTTCCTTCCGAACGAGGTATATTTTTGATGAATGCAGGTTATCACTTTGTGTGCAAGCGATTGGAAAGGCGGATTGAAGTCACTATTAGGTGTGAAACTGGCTAATGACCCTAAAATTTGTGTGGTATCAGACGTTTGACCTTGATAAAATGGCCGCTTGAAAACGCTGAAGCACAGGGTTGCTAGATGTTCGGTCTTTAACCGGGGCAAAGGATGATTCACACTCGTTTTACTCCTGACTGGTAGGCGACCAAAAATTTAGAAAACAATGGTTTAAGCTCTTGTCAAAATGGTATTTCACAAAAAATTCAGTAAAATATAGATTGGTTGCTCTTATCCACAAACTTTTCAGACCCAGGCTAGATCCATTACAACTGGAACTGCTGTGCAAGTCACCTCGCAACAAATATCTCTGTTTACATTTTCCTGCATAGAGCTGATAATGTTCAGGCTTCCTAGTAAGATTATCCTGCCCTGTATTTAACACGAAAATATTTCCTTTAGCTCTGGATCTACGAAAGCCTTAACCGGTTGTACTTGGTCTTGTATTTGACTGAAAAATAGTTTGATCATTGCTGGCGTTCTCACTATTTTTATCCACTAGTTATTTTGTATTTGAAAAACTTACTCAACGCGCATTAATTTACGTTTGGTGTGCCTGCTGTAATTAATTACACCACGTCTTCTGAAATAATTCTTTGTCTTAGCGACTTCAGTTACTGCAATATAGCATATTCATCTGCAGTATCAACGGTACTGCCTCATACTGCTTGAGGAAACAAAACCTTGAGCTGATTTCTGTCTTTAAAAGCGTTTTGAAGGTAATTTCGTCATAGCTCGTGCAGCGATAAAACATAATGCATAGGCTATTATGGACTTAAATACAGGAGTGCAATATGCGGTCGCGCACTCACGTCGTACGACCAAAACCTTAGAGTGCCTGAATGGGACTTGCAACGACGTAGCAGTGCCTTGTTTATAATTTTAAGTGAAATATTATGACAAAGGTTATGCGTGCAGTATTAAAATTCACAGAAAATTTTGCAACCCTGCTTTACTACCATTTAAACGGGCGCTGTAAGCCATACCTGAATATCTGTATAATTCCTAGCAGCATCCACACATTTCTTGTAGATTTATTAGCTTCCTGTTTGGACTACACAAACTGAGTTTTGATAACTTTCTCCCTGAGTATCAGTGTTTTTAAGATCTTTTTTCTAATTGCTTTACACCCACTGCTCTAGAATTTTGATCTTAATCGCTGGGCGTTGCCCATATCTAAGTTGCATTTCGTGTTCACAGTTGATTCTTGAAATGTCTTATTTCTGGAGAAACACTTTCGTCAACGGTTTAAGCTATTTTGTGTTGCCTTTGAGATGTTCATGAGATCACTTTTCATCAATTATTACAGTTTTCCTAATTTGTTGCTGGTAATGTTACTGACATTTTGCAGCACCACATAGGAAAATGTGATTGTTGTTAGAGAATATGGACCGTTTTTTTTAGGAACTTTGTTAGGGATGCTGTTGGGAACTGACAACGATTTTTGCTTTCGCTTAGAAAGATTAGCTTTTTGAGAAAATCACTTGTTCTAAGACATCACGATGCGCTTTTTCAATCGATTCAGCTTCTTTTTGAACACATACTCCGAAAATTGTCTGGCCACCAGAAATATAGTACCATTCTTGATCGAAGTGCGCACACGGCAACAGGCAAATGCGGGCACCAACTCCGCGAATCAATTGCTGTTCTGTCGCATTCGATCTTAATTTCCAAAAAAAAAATTTGTTGGTTGCATTTTTATCCTGTTCCCTTGCTGCGGTAATCTAAGAAGACCAGACAGAGAGTTCCATGAATTCGCAACGGTAGAAATTCGTCTTGTTGAAGTAGTACTTCGTTTTCGGAAGATGTCTATGCATGCAAAATCTCTGAACGAATGAAATAAACCCTCATCCATATTAACATTGCCGAGAAATAATATCATGACAAACACAAGTGCGTATTATATTGTAAGATCGGACTCCAAAAAGCAAGAATGGCTGATTAGTTTAAGTTTAACCTAAAATGTAAATCGAAAACTAAGGGAACAAAGAACAGCAATGAAAGTTTTTATATGGCCAAGTGAAATCTTTGAAAATGACAATTAGAAACAGGGTGGAATAAGGTAGCAGCACTGTAACTACCAAAAGTATGAAAGAAGGTAATGAAAAGCCACTAAAGTTCCGCAAAGACCCGTAAGAAGTGTATGTTGAGCATGCTGATGCTTTCAGTGTATTGAGTGGAACAATGTATTGACAGGAAATCATCCATGACATGAAGGTGCTACAAAGCTATAGTGAATTCGCGTAGGTGTGGAAGTGGGTGCCGACTTTCAATATCAAAGCTTTTCTGAACTCCTGTGTAATTCACCTCAAGCGTTCGCTGATGCATTTACTTGTATGCTGATACCAATACGTATGCCGTCAAATTGCTAAATAATAGGATGTTATTTGACCCCACATCATTGCTCACACAACAGAAAATAGCAACCTTCATGCAAATCATTTGATTGCTTATTTTGACTATATGTACTTTCTGATGCTTCCAACTTCACTGATTGGTTGTGTTGGCTGCACAATATTTGTTGTTTTAAGTCTCTGGTACATTTATGAATGTAGTAGAAGAGCATTTTGTATTTTTCTGTTGCTTTCCCTAATTTTCTTTGGAAGTTTCTAGCGCACTTTGATGATATCAACTAGCAGGGTTCACTTCACTGACGCTATAGCGTGCTGCTTGGACATTTCCCAGTTGTTCACTGAGTGCCCCTCCTCCAACATGCGACAGTTTTGTGTCAAGCTTTCAGTTGTATGATGCTGTGTTTTTTGGCTTATGAGTGAGGAGATCCAGACTTCCTGCGTAAAACATCCTGCAGCTATGCCAAGCTATGTAGAATGTGCGGTGACGAAAGGTGTTATGAGTCAAGGTTTTTAATACTCATCTTTGTTGCTTGACCATGCATGCAAACGTCGTTTAAACATTTTCTTGTTGTGGTTGCCATAGTTTTATCCTTGCCTTTTGCATTTTGCACGAAATTGTGCACACTAATATCGACAGCTCAGTATTTTTGCCAAACAGTACTCTATTTCAGTGGGTCCTACCTTTTCCGGCTCGCGGAACTTTTCTACGTAGCATATGAGAAGCTTGCGGCATATTTTTCAAGCGAATTGGAAGCTTGTGGCTTAATTATAGGATATTTTCGAAGGTTTTCGTTGTTTGTGCAGTTATTCGTACCGACGTTGTGTGCTCCCCGGACTCAATTTGTGGCGCCCTTTGGCCTTTGGAACAAATGTTGTGTTTCTACGTTTATCTACTCCTAATATCTACAAAAGATCAGTAAATGCTCGCGGAAATTTTCAGCGAAAGGTCTAACAGGAGTGATTGTTATGTGCTTGTTTGCGATGCCCCGCCTGCGCGCTACTTATATGAAAAAACGTTGGTGTGGGGGTCGGATGTTTGAAACCTTCGCTGTTGCCATTTTTTGCAAAACGAAAAAATTTTGAAACACGTTTAGCAAAGTGAAGCGCAGTAAACTCGAAACATTTTGAGCATTGGCGACTAGATACAGTTTTGTTGAGAGGGGTTGGCGGCATGTAGAACCTTTCCAATGCGTGCTAATTTTTTGTACAGCAACGATGTGGAAAAAGTATCTGGAAAAATTCTTACTTCCTCAAGCACTGATGTTCCCTACGGCAAAAACCACACATTATTGATTTTTTGAACAAGCTAGGGTTGCCTTCAACTTTCAGAGCATGAAGTCATGCGAAGCTTATGACACACTGGTGGTATTCGTTACGTTATCGATATTGGCAATTTGGTATTATTAGTATAGTAGTGGTATTAGCAGTATTGATGATATTCGTTGTAGAATTTTTCCCTCCGCTTGCATGCTTGTTTGCCAACGAGTTTCGTAGCTTCCGTTAAACACTTGGTATGTCACAAATGATCGTGAAATTTTTCCGTCCAACCTCGTCGTCTCAATGTTGCGTAGCAACATGGCGAGATATTAGCTGCACCTGGAGGCTTAATAAACTGTGTTTAATTGCTATTCCATCGATGTAGTTTGATAGGGCATACTAAACTGTAAATTGACTGCGGTGGTTTTAGAAAACTACATTCACTGGGGAGGAATATAGTGTCTTGACGGTAATCTGCTGGAAAAACCAAGGCAGTTTTACTGTTTGCGTTTTCGTTTATTCGCTCTTCACGCATTCACAAGCAACGAGCTTATTTGGACCTGCAATTGTGTTGCGTGATTGCTGGCTACGGTTGGGCGTTGCGTCAACGGTGTCAACTGACTCTATGTAACGAAGTTAAGTTGGTGGCCCGGTTTCATACATAAGTCATAGTAGTAACAGGGCTTTTTTCAAGAAAAATGTTAGGTACCCGGTATGGATCTGTATGGACCCGATTTCTCTGATTCTAGGGACCCGATTTTCTCTGATTTTAGGGACCCAATGATAATTTTCTCTGATTCTAGGGACCCGATTTGAAATTCTAGGGATCCGAATCGGGACCCTAAAACGCCTTAAAAAAACCTTGGTAGTAATATTAAATATGTGAACGTTGTTAACGGATTTGGTGACATTTATAACGTTAAATGGTATTAACGTTGTTTGTCAAGTGGGCGATTTCATCCATATTGGTGACAGTTTTTCCGTAAGTGATTATAGCAACACTAGAGTTGTGAGGGTTATTAATAACATTGCGCTTGGCATGGTTTCCCCTTGCTGTGCGTACTTGTGGTTATGATGGAAGGCACGAAAAACCTCTCAAACGAAGCAGTGTCCAAGACGCAGTGAATTCTCTGTATAACGGCGTTAATAATATTTTCTCTCGAAGCACAGTTCAAACAAAGTAACTGAGGAATATATTGTTTTGAGAATCTTTTTCTTGCCAGGTTAAAAAATTTTCGAAAGCTCTTGCAATGCTGAACTTGAAACTTGTTGCTATTTTGAAAAATATTTTTTGAAGGAAGCAGTCTTTGAATTGAAAACACGTGAAAATGCTTCACAGTGATTCTAACATCAATGTGTGATTTCACATCTTCAGTGATAGAGCTGTACGTTTGCCATTCACGCCGTGCACGCTTTCGTCTCCAAAGGGTTAACGTGTTTACAAAAAGTTTGCTTTGCTGTTGTAGGGTACCGTATGTTGAGGAACCGATTGTAGGGATCGTGGGTCGTTTACGATTCCACAGAGATTCTAGAAGTTGAGGGGTCAACCTAGTTCTTGCAGGAGCACAGGTCAGTCTCCCTAATAAACGACCTGATGTCTTGAAGTTGCCAAGCCAATACAAGGCGAAATAAAAGCTCTCACCACTATGCCCGTTTAATAACTCGCCAGTAGCATTCTAAGTTGGATTGCCTCCTTTGATTATATTCAGATATGCAACAAACTCTTTGATACACTTCAATGTGAAGTAAGAACGTCACTTTCGAAGCCCTGATCTTTGGATTGAATGAAACCATCGCGCAAACCGCATGGGCTGAAGGACTACTCCAATGGCTTTGGCGCCATTGGGGATGTTATTACCTTCGACTTTCTGCTGTTGCCTCGCGACTTTATTTTCTCCTTTGCTTTGCGCGACGGCTGCCTTGTGGCTAGCTGCCGCTTGCGTGGCTGCTACAAACGTTGCAGTTCGGCGTAGACTGTAGTCGAGAGCGTTGAACGGTCATACAAGGCTCTCTACAGACAACTGTTTCTTCAGAAGGCCTTGGTTCACATGCGCAACCGTAAACATCGACCAATAGCCGTGATGTAGGTTTGCAGGTTATCGTGTTAGCTGTTAGACTGTTTGCAAACAATGCATTGAATCACGAATAGAATGTTGCTTGGAATCACGGAGTAAGAATGCACAAAACATTAAAAAGCACTAAAATTCATCCACTATACTGTGCTTATCAACTTAAGTATCGAAAACACTTTCAGAAATTTGTGACAATGCGATACGCGCAACCCTCTGCAATTGCGTTGTGGCTACCTACGCGGACCAGGGTTTGCTACCGTATGAAAATATACATTTGCAAAATCCTGGAAACTGCAAATATTTTATGCTACAATATGTGTTGTTTTTTCCCGGACAAAACGCAAATCTATTAAATTTTATTGACTTTTTAGAGAGAATTAAGAGGCACCTCAGCTGGTATTGCCTTTGTGAAAAATTTGTTCAGTCGCCATTGCTTTTCTCATACGTTGTACAACTCGTCTTCACCGCTATGATTACGAAGGGAAAACCTGGTGACGCAATTTGTTGCACTTTCTGTTGAAAAGTTTTGTCTCGTGACTAGACTCAATGGGTTTGATATTGTTAATTGGTTTCAATCTTTTTTAGCTTCTGTACCTACCACTTCCTCTAGCAATTCACCGTCACCACTACCACGGGCGCGAAGGACTACGTCTGTTGCAAAGTCACTGTCTCATGAGGAACACGCTTGTTCACCAACTGGTCACAGACGTGCTTCAAGCCCTTTGCTGTCTGAAAGGGACAAAGTTCCTTTGAAAACCTGGCAAGACCTTTTGCAAGAAGACGAGAAGCTGTTCAATGGCGAACAAAACAGGTACCGTTTTTCCCATGCATTTATGCGGAGCGAACCAGTAGCAATCCTTCTTACAGCCAAAGTATGGGAAAGTTGCGGCCCGCGGAAACCTGTAGCAAACTAGAAGAAAGTTAATTACTTCTTTGCCTTTAGTAATCATGTTGGGTATAAGTTGTACTACCATGGAGCGCGCCGAGTGGTTCAAAAGGGTGGTGGCCTTTGATTTTTAATAGGCCCGCTGCTGTGATCCTCGATCTCAGAAACGTTTGCCCACTACTGCTTCACTTTCATTGTGATAATCGCTTTTGATGCTCGAAGTCGATAAACTGGGTTGTTTGTCATCTTCCTAGGAAACTGGGGCGTACGAGGGGGAGCAAGGGGGGCGCGATTCCCCTGGCGCCAAGCCACTATGGGGGCGCCAAATTACTGCGGGGGGCGCCGAAAAGTCCCAACAATGTCACAAATACTTCTTTCAATACAGTACATTTTCTTCCGAAAGAACTCAGGTTCGAACATTGGGGCGCCAGGCTTGCTTCTTGCCCCGGGCGCCATCTAACTTCGTTACGCCCCTGCTGGAAAAGTCACCCACGCTGGAGAGTCAGTTGGGTGGCATTCGCATTGTGCGTCAATTTGAGGCACTTCATCCGTCATCCGTTTATTTAAAGTGACAAATAGCTAAGCGTTGCTCATCTGAACTCGCACCCCTAAAAATGTACCCAAACACAAGCTAATATTGAAAAAAGAGCTACATGATTTACTCGAAGCTGACTTTCCAGGGTTGTTCATAGGAATGTAATTGGATGGTACAGCGGCCTTGAAATTTACCTTGAGCGCAGCTTTGTTTTACTGATGCTCATTACAGAGAAAACTGAAAAAAATGAAAAACACCCATTGTTTTTGAAAATCGTGAAACTTTGTATCTACTTTTCTCCTTCTCAACAAAAACGTTTTGGATTAGGTGCGACTGTTATTATCGTTGGCAATAAACAAATTTTCATTGTCTTCGTATTTGAGGTGATTTAACCACGGTTTTGTAGACACTAGACATAAGACGTACACATAACACAATGTGGTTCTTTAATACTACAGTAGAGAAAAGTGCCTCATGGACAAGCTTGTGGTTTTCACTAATGTGCTTGATATTGAACCATATTATTGTGTTTTGAATAAAACTTTGTTAACAGAATTTGCGATAGTTTATTAATTATCTTGCACTGACGCATGCAAAACTTTGCATAAAAAGTTTGCTTGTAGCATATTATTGACTATATTCTTATTTCTGTCGTAATCTCAACATGGTACGTTTACGTATACCAATGGAATTTTCAGAACGATATTGGTTCAAAGTGCCGAAGATGTATCGAAAGACATTCTCAGTGCACACTTCACTCAGTTGCAACTCATCAATTCTGATGCAATTGAGTCATCGTACAAAATGATGGACGGCATGTTGGTTGTGTTTACCTCTGCCGAAGGTAATTATTTTGTTACAATATGCCAGGTCAGAACGTAACTTGCAACAAATAGCCTGATGTTCGTATTAGAAATTAATTTTTGACTAGAATGTTGACACAGAGTCTACAGCAAGAGCACCAAAGTGCTGTTTTGCTTAGTGCCTGATGCCATGTAGAGAAGGATGCTGCAGGTGGTGCAGATGACCGTTTTTGTAAGCAGGTTCGTTCTCAAAACAACATGACATCAAGCAGATATCACTAGGTTGTCGCTTAACAAACATGCACAAGAATATGCTGCATGTGATTTTTTGTTTTTTTTTAATTTTTATTTAGTTTATTAAACGGCAAACGACGCTAGGCCAGAGCCTGGAATGCCATCTGCCGGGACCAGTTGCGACAACATGATAGTAAAAAGGCAATATACAGAGGCGAAAAAAGATGCATTGATAAAACAGTAAGAAATAAAGACGCAAAAAAAGAAAAACAATGATATTACACCATTGACAAAGAATGTTGAGCCCCCAGCGCAAGAAACACGAGTCGTTACAAATACGCCAGAGTTGTTGAAAGAAAGTCACAAACTGCGTCGTATAATTGCAAGATGGAAGGGCGTTATAGTTCAGCGTGGCCAAATAACCGCATCTGCTTCCATGCAGCTTGACTGAGTCTATTTAGTTGATATAATGTGAACACCTGTTCTTTCAAAAGAATATTTCTAATAGAAGTTTCTAATAGATTTTTTGTTGAATCAATCAAAAGCTGTATAGTGTAAGTGCGGGTCTTATTTTTGCTATACAGCGCCCCAGGCCCATAGCCAGGTTTTAGGGTTTGGGGGGGAAATACATTTTTAGGGGAGCAAGATGTTTGTTTTTATTGCACGTTATTATAAATTTTCTGGGGACAACAGTCTTTAGATAGGAGCAAAAAAATTGGGAGCACTTCCCCTGAATGCGCCCCTGCAGAACACCACAACAATGCATTCATTTCCATTTATTCAGAATCAGGTCATTTCGATGTCACTGTAGCAGACCCCTGGTTAGGGATTTTAATATTAAATAATAGCATTTTTTCAAAAGTTGAATTGTTTTCATTTGCTCTACGTCGACTTTGTCCCAAGGAACTTCCTATTTACACATATTGATGACTTAGAAAAATGAGGACTTAGAAAAAATTCTTGCATCGTGGTTTATTGTTCTTATTATGATTCCTAGAGCTGTACTTTTTCTGCAACAAATGAGCCAAAGAACTTCATAACGCAAATAGTGCAAGGCCAAGCCTTTTGCGCAAGGCCAAGTCGTTCTGTTTACAATGTGAAACGCCGCGGTGTTGAATTTATATGTCGCAACGTACACGTTCAGTAAGCCGCACAGATCCGGGTTGCGACGAAAGCCGCAAAACAGTCGCAAGAAATATATTTTTCTGTTGACGAAATGAAAAACATACGCTGTACTCCGATCAGACAACATTGTTTGGCATTCCTTTCATGTTTGCTGGTCTAGAAGAAAACATCGTTAAACGTCATTTGGTTAGGACCATTTTTTCTGTGTTCCCATCTTTGAGCTTCAATTCCGCATGTGTTTCACTCTGTATTCATCTGAGCTTCAGCAGAAGGGAAAAATATGCAAGTTGTCACTTTCTGCAAATTTTCACATGAAAGTACCTAGCGCAAAGAAGTCCTAAAAACATTCACGACCCTTTGTTTGTGTTCACATTTTTCTTGATTTTATAATTTGTGAGTAGACGACCTTGTGCACCTGTGCATGAAAAAAAGTGTAATAGTTAGAAAAAAATTCCGCTTGATGAAATGACGATAGTATATTGCGCGTTGCACAGAAAAACATTTTTTACTTTACTTTCATGTTTGTTTGTCTAGAGGCAAAATACGTAAAGTTGTGGATACGTCTGCTGTGTATTCATTTTCGAAAGTAAGTTTCCAAGCTACTTCTTGTTGGACTCAACTGAAAATCAGTCATATTTTGCAAATGCGCATATTTTAGTTTCTGTGCATTTGTATGTAAAAATACTTCGTACAAAAAAGCCATGAACGTTTTATGATCTTTTTTCTACTCACAAATTTTTTGATTGTATGAATTTATAGAAGACATACGAGAAATAAACATCGTTTTAGCATGCTGCACAAATACTGATTAGGTTAATTCGTGCGAGGCTGCTTGTGCGCCTCGCTTGTATGAGGCCACAAACTATGACTTTGCTTTAAATTGCGTAGTAAATAAAGTGTGGTCTTAAATAAACAGCTCCCATGTTAGGCTAGACCAGTGGTTCTCAACCTTTTCGCTGAACGGAGCCAAATCTAGACCTACGATTTTGTTAGAGAGCCGCATTGAAGAAATTTTAACACAAGTCAATTGACACTTGTTTCATTGCAGAATGAATTCTGTTACACAAAATATTAGAAGTGTTATTGAAAGTGTGATGATAGTCGCACAGAGGCAGCTTGTGCCTTCGTAGCCGCGGTTGAGAACCAGTGTTGAACATGATCCGGTTTCCGGATCGCAATCCAATCGGATCCTGCAAATCAGAACCGGATTCGGATCGGATTTCGAAAGAAAAAAATTTTAATCAGAGTTTTTTCTGATATAAATGGGATTGGATGAATTATTCGGACATTATTACCGGATTACGATCAGACTGGAGTGCGCAGTGAAAATATTAGTCTGGATTAAGATTGCAAAAATTTCCGATCCGTTCAACACTATGAGAACCACTGGGCTAGACGTTGTTTAAGATGCTACATCACACGTACAGTATTTTAGCCTGCTTTCGCCAGAAGAACGCCAAATTGCAACAGGAAATTAAAGCAACACAAACGCAGAAACACTATCAAATCCGCATTAACTCTGTCAAAAGTTTTAGTTCAAACGACACCAAAGCGATGAAAACAGCAGTTAGGTTTCGAAGTCTTTTTTGCGAATTATAGTACTTTTGCAAAATTCTTGATTTTTTGAGTGGCGCTTATTATTTTTTTCTCAGTCGTTGTGTTTTATATGCATTGAACATCAGGTATTTTATTGTAGCTGCAATTCCAGAATCTTTTTTTAAATAAATGTTTGATTGTCACATCTTTATCTACAAACAACAATTGGTGCGTCTTTTGTGAATTGTTTGGTGTATTTTGTGTAGCTGCCAGAAAAGTACTCCAAGAAGCCAATTACGAAGTAGAGGGACAAAAGTTGAAGGTGTTTGAAAAAACTGTTCCATCTGTTTACGAAGATCGTTTCATCATGATGGTGAGTAGTGAAAAATTTCTTTGGATATGATGGCTTAAATTAATTGTACTAAGTCGTAAGGTGCTTTACCACAAAGTTTATTTCTCTCCTTGTATTCGGTCGCAATAGAGTTTTATCCATGCACTGTTAAATAATTGCATTCCATGCACTGTTACATAATTACATCTAGTGCATATTAGCAAGGCTTGTGTTGCTTCATAACCAAGTAACACCTGTCGCAGGTTTTCACTTGTACGTCATGTTTTACGTCGTGAGTTGAATACTCTGTACATAGTACAAAGAATCACCTTCCTTAACAATCCTGAAACTAAGAAAAGAAATCAAATTATTAAGAACATTTTTCTATACCGTATCCACAGGCGCAGCCGTCGCTACCTTTTCTTTTAAATTGGAGTAGGCTTGCAAGGACGGCCGAGAAGGTGGCAAGAAACTAAATATAGCATTTATTGGCGTAGTCACACCAGTCGATATCGGGTTTCACGTAGGGGTGACAAAGGGATCGAGAGAAACGTGTGCTGATGTGAGGACCAATCAAACTGCCTTTTTCTCTTTTGTATTGAATCTGGCCTAGGCTGTGTGTTGTTTACTTGTTTCTCAACTGTCATCATCCCATCGAACTTGCCTTCCGTTTGGGGAGTGCCATTGGTTGTTGCCTTAGGTTGATAAAATTACGGCCAAAGCAAATGAAGTCAAAATCATATCGCAGACGTTTCTGTAACCACTGCTACCATCATCAGTACAAGTAAATATGAACTGCACTGAGCCTATAGCGCTTCAAAAATAAAAGTGAAACGAGAACAACTGCGACGGAGTGGCACGAAGCGTTAGCAATCACATACATGACTGATAGGGTACGTGTAAGGTCTCCTAGAAAAAGAGAGCCTCTCTCTAGGACAGGGGATCTAAAATTTGCCCTAATAATACCCCAGCGGGTATTGTGATTAGATGTTGGGGGTATTCAACAGTGTTGGGAAGTAAAGTTCAAATCCGGACTCAAGTCCTCATTCTCTAGGAACTTGGACTTCCTTCCATTCAGATCGACTTTGACTTTATATCCGTTGACTCTGTAGCAACACCTCGATTGTTTTATTTCTTGCAATTTTTTTTTATCAAACTCTGTTGAAAAGCGGTATCCACATTGACGAAAATTTGACTTAGGGATATTGAGGCGTTAAAACTTTAAGGACCACTGCTCTAGGAGGCCTTGGTACGTGTCGGTGGTGTTGGCGTGTGACGTCACTGATGATGCACGAAGCTGTGCTACAGGTTAAAATGACTAGACTTAGAGGCATCGATGGGATTGCGGCATGTTCCTCCACGTAATAAGTGTCGGCTTTAACGAGGAACCCAAAGATCCAAGTTCGTTTTTCTTGGAAGCGCTGCGATGCGCGAATTTGTAGTCTGCATAGCTAGATAAACGAAGTCAGGGCTCAAGCGATACCCGATTCTCTGTTGGAAGCATGCAAGTGCTTCTACGCATATTCTTCGACAGAAGTGGTGAAAAATTGCATTCTTCGAATTTGAAAGAGCTAAAACCGTTTTTGAACATTTTTTCTACAGGTTGTCCCTTACCGGTAAAGCCAAATAAATCCATGTTTAGAGTGACGAACTGTTTTGCGCCTCCAGATCTCGTAAAGGTGTCCAGCAATTCGTTTTTTTATTTTCAGTTTTTGCAACCCTTGCAAAATGATGTTCTGCAATGTTATACAGGGTTCGTTTCCTAGCAGCGAAGACGTCAAAATGATTTTAGATTGTTGTGAAGAAGATGATACGGTTTACGCTGATTCTGGACGTGAAGTCATCCCCAGTGATCTTACAGACACTTACCTTGTAAATTACGACAGGAATGTGGGTTAGTACTTGAGTTGAACGAACCAAACTATTTTGAACAATTGCGACAATTTTCAACTTTTTGCGTTTTTACCAACAGGGATTGTAAGTTTGTTAACAGTGTGATTTATCATCCATCATACCTCTCTTCTCGGTTGCCCTAAAAAATGGCCTGATTTCATTCGTATAAACGCTGTTTGTAAGATATGACAACGTACAGAACGCTTCCTTTAGCCCTTTTTGGTGTTTGTCAGTACCGAAGTTTTGCTTGGTTGTATACCATTTATACAATGTAATACTTTTTACAAGCGGTTCGAAAGAAGGTTTTCAGTTGTGTGTTTAGAGCAGACATCACTAAACGTTTTACACAACATCACTAAACGTTTTACACAACGCCCAGGTAAGTGTGAGAACTGACGACCACGAACCGTGTATCCACTTTGTTCAACACCACAGTATGAAGTTATTTTTACGGAACCCCTGTCAGTTTTCAGGAGTTCACGAAAACGGCCATTTGCGCCGAACGGTAATTTAGCTCATTTGCGGCACAGTCGGCGAGCCAGAAAAACCAACTTCGCGGGCTGCGGTTAAGAGCAATGTTTGGAATATTTTCGCTTTCAGCTTGGATACAAGTTATTTCAACAACGTTTGATCAGGCGAACTTTATTTCACAGACGTAAAAAAGATTATCGCAGCTGTTGAAAACAACGATCTTGACATGAACCCGAAGGTAGGTGTTCTGATTCGACAGGTTTGGTATCTCCCTACAGTAGTTTCTCGGCTATTGTGCTACTGGCATGTGAGATATGTGCACAACTTGAAAGTTTCTGTTTGAAGCAAATATCATATTTCGTGATTTCCATGCTTACACACGACGTGACGCATTTAACAGATCAGACAGATTACGTTTTTCGTTCTTGCACTCCACGTGGAAATATGAGCCGTTTGTAGTTTTTCGTATGGTTCTTGCATATCTAAATGTTCATCTAAAATTCACGTTTATTTGTTCATTATTAAATGAAACCTTCATATTTCCACGTAGGCTTTCCAGCTATGTCACACCGACTGCGTCAAGGTAGAAAACGTCAATAGCAACACAAGAACTGATGCAGTCAAATTGACTTTAATGAACAAAAAGTCTGGTTTTACTGGCAAAGTTACAAAGGTACATCGAATTTCACAAGGAACGGATGAGCTTGTGCTGGCGTATTTCACAAATTACGAAGGTAAGGTGTACTCGTGTGTGGCAGCCTGTGGTTGTGAGCTCTGTCTCAATTGGAACATGCGAACATGCGTGGCGCTGCGATCGCACTTCGTGCAAGGTACTGCGAATAGCTGCGTCGAAAATCAAGCAATCCATACGCATGGATGGACTAACCGTCGAACTTTTCTAAAATACATCTTTTATTCCTCTGATTTGAAATTATTTTCGTCCTTGTTCTCATAGTTTCATTTTTGTCCAGCAACAGAAAAATCCTTTGTTGTACCGTTAGACATTTGCTTAGGTGAGCACTTGTAAATTATGTTGCTGCATAAGGAACCTAATATTCAAACACACTTCGAGTGTTTACTATGTAATGCTGCGGCGATTGTCAAATTTTGCACAATTTGGTCAAATAAGTAGTGAGGAATCCTTGGTTGATTCTTTCCAAAGCAGAAAAGCGACACAACTAATTGGTTTCTTCGAAATCTTACAGAAGACTTTATGCGAGGTTCATGGAGTTTTTACATTCAGGATATGTAGAAAAACTGTGCAGAAAATCCAATTTGCTGAACAATATGAAAAAGAGAAATACAGGAAATTGTTGCAGTTTGGACAACGGCTTTGATCGTCTCAATGTTCAAAATCAAAAATGCATCTTTGACTTTTAATATTACGAACGTTCATGTTAGATTTCGATTCTGCTGTCCTTAACTGTACGTGTACACTGTTTTGTTCTGCAAAAGTCTGAATAAATTTTAGGAGAGTCACATAAAACCGACCAGATACCGAACATAAAACCGATAAGATACTTTAAGATTCTTAAAGTTGCCGAAATTCTAAAAATTCGAAGAAAAGACGCTTTGAAGTTTTGCGTATGACCAATGTGCGGTCATTGCTTGATTGAATAAATGTTAGGAACCTACGTGATATTCGTTCTTGCATCCCCTGCGCTGTGAAGTGATATTCAAGCCCAATTTTCAGATAAGCTCTTTACCTCAAGAAGAATGACCTGTGGAACGTGTCTACCAAATCCATTCGTTCGAAAACACATTATGCTAAAATTTTTCATGGAACTTTTGAAGCGTTTTAAATAACGTAGTTTTGATGTCTAAAATTGCTTGACTTTTCAATCCTGCATCCGCGTTTTTTATTACGTCATATTTGCGTAACACTGCGAGTCGCGCGATACAAATAAAACTGCTCACTTCGTCGTATTGGATATTATTTACTGTTTGTCGGTTCAAACATTGGCAGTTTGTCTCATTAAGCAAGGCACGGTGAAACATATTGCTAGGTTTATCCCAGTGTGGGGTAGACTCACGATGTTTACCAAGGTTCATGCAATTTTTTCGACGACAAGATTTGCCTAGAGAAAATTAACCCATTGTACGCAGGTTGTATGTCTTTCCTAATGTTCGAAACGGAATGCTTTATTTCTTAGTCAATACAACATTAATATATGTATAGTAGTTCCTGGCCCTCAACTTACACGGAGAATTTAGGTTTGCCATTTGCCTACAATACTAACGAGTTTTGTATCAATTTAAGAACACGCTGTGCGAAGCAGCGTTAATGACTACAAATACACGATATTCATACAAAAATGAGAATTACGTCGTTCGTAATATTTTCACCGTACTTGCGTTACGTAGATAGATTAATCATAAAGATTTCAGTGGTAATATACGCAAGCATTACCCTCGTTTAATTTACATAGGGTTTCCTTAAAAACAGGTTCGAAAAAATGTATATTAAGACATTCCCTACCTGCTTTTATTATCCTGTGAAAATTGACTCACAGGCAACTGTGGTAGTATTCAAATACCGAACATAGTTCACGCATTTGCTACTGACTTGATATTTTTGAAAATCAGTCATGTTGAGAAATTTGCACACCAAAATCCAGTGGTTGGTACACCCGTTTCTTGCAGAGGATGAAGATTTTGATTTTTCCTCTGAGACAGACACGTAGCCAGAAATTTCGATAGGGGGGGAAAACAAAAATAAAGTCTCAACATTTAATTATATAATGCTCCTTGGTTTTGAAGCATCATCCATAAAATGTGCTTTTCTCTGACACTTTCTTTCCTAAATAATTCTGTTCCGATTTAAGCCGGCAAATATAAAGTCTGCTGCTTTCATTGAATTGGCAGGTTTTAAAAGTTTGTTTATAGTAAATTTCCAAGTTTCTACTTTGAATGAAAGTCACCATTGTCTCGTAAAACTTTCCTACGAAAGCGTGTGTGAAAATCTTGATGCTATAAGTGCAAGATCTGCATTATGCTTGTTTCAACCAATTTTACAGTTGAGCAAGGAGTCATCGTGGCCGTCGTTGTGATTGCGCTTTTCATAGTTATACGCTTTTGATGAACACCAACACACGTTTAATGGAAGCCGAGCAGCGACTAATTTGCTCTAAGACACCAACTCCCGAAGTAGGTCTACAAAACTTGCGCGCATATGGACTAAGACCAAGATCATGTCTAATTCCTGAGCGATAGGTTGACGTATGCAACTCATAATGTAAATGCTAGAGTTCCTCAACGCGTTTGAAAACTTTTTGGATCTTATATCATTAAGCGCGATGAAATGCGAGTGCCGTAGCATTTTTATACGCTACTTGCACTAAACCTGCTTCCTATAAACGATCAGGTATTTATCTATCTAGCTTTTCAGTGTTAAGAATAATTCACAAATATTATAAAGACAAATTTTTAAATTGTGGAAAGTAATACATGTCCCCTAAACAAACCTGAATATGTTTGATCCACTCAGTCTGTGCAAAGTGTTAAAACGGTTGTGTATTTGCCAAACGAAGTCACAATCGATTATTACCATGGCTCTGCAATGAAATAGGCCTACTTGTCACCGCGGCTTAACATATCGGTTGGTAGGTTGATCTAGCCCAGTGGCTCCCAAAGTATGGATCAAAACCCATATACCTAGAGAAGGGTCAAAAAATGGGTCGCGAAGAGGCGATCTAACCGGAGTTGTAGATTTTCAACGTTACCACTGCTTCTCTGCGTCTGTTTGTAGCGTAGATACTTGAGAAAAGAGTATACTGCTGACATTAAAAACGAACTTAGCAACTTGCTGCCAAAAATCATCCACACAATCAGTATTTTTTAATACGTTGTTTGACGCTTGGGTCACGACGCGTTCACCAAACTTATGTTGCAACCACTCCGCTGGCGTTGCGCTGGAATGCGCGGTTCACCACGAACGGAATGTGAGCGAACAAAAACACTATATATATGTGGCTTGAACAAGCAATAATAGAGTGATCTCAAGGGGTGAACTCTATTGTTGCTTGCTGCCACAGTGCGAAGCTTTGCACACTCGCCGCTCGGGCTTTCCGATCGCAACACTTAGATTTGGGTCTTGATCAAAAAGTTTGGGAACTAAGCGGAGTCTTTATAAATCCATTAGCGTTTAAACAGGTTTTTTTAATGCGTTTTAGGGACCCGATTCGGGTCCCTAGAATTGAAAATCGGGTCCCTAGAATCAGGGGAAATTATCATCGGGGTCCCTGGAATCAGAGAAAATTGGGTCCCTAGAATCAGCGAAATCAAGTCCATACTGGGTACCTAACATTTTCCTAAAAAAACCTGGTTAAAATAAAAAAAATCAAATCGTCTAGGAAAAAATTCAATTTAGTTTCATTTTCGTCACATGCACTTTATCGAGAAAACAGATTGCCAGCTCTCATTAAGTAAATGGCAGTGTCAATAGCCTCAACACTCACAAAATAAAAAACATCTTTTTACTTTCGTTAGATTTTTCTGACTCTTTGGGTTGCACTTGAATGCTGCTTTCCAATTTACTGTAGGATAGGGTGGAAATTAACATTAGGTGAATATTGGAACGTTATCAGACTATGCACAGGTCGGATTCTGACTACTTGAACAGAAGTTTTTTTTATTCGCCGACAAGGTAATGGGAGATCATTGATGAAACCTTTAAGGCTCCACACATTTGTGATTGAACCGTCACAGTAGGCCTGCATGCCATCACAACTAAATATCTAGAATAAATAACAGCTTTTTTTGGCCTGATCGCGTAATAAAAAGACATTGAAAATGTATTGCTTCTTAGCCAAGGCTTGAGCTTCAAGGCATGCAAAATGTGTATCACCGCCATATTCACGCATTTAGTTGCAAAACAGTACATACAAATCTACAATGTTCGTTTAAAGCACATACAGTATTTGTAGCATTCCAGAGTTTTCAGACAAGAATTTTGCGATGGTCTTGAAATGAAGTTACATCACCATTATGTGGGATACAGCAAGCTGGTGCACCAGAAAAGCGTTACCCCTGGTTTTACTTTGGGTTAGTGATTACAAGAACATATATATGATTGTATTTCATTATCACCAACTTTCACACGGAGCTTAAACCTCAGGTAAAGGTTAGCCATGGCATGAACTCTCCAGCATTTGCACTGTCCACAATGTTTGCTTAATGATGGGCAATTGGTAAACCATACTGCTTTGATCAGGTTCGACTTATATTTGAAGTAGTCCTACTGTAGAATCGCTTTTTTAAGCAGTTTCGTTGCTTTGCACTAACGCATTTCTTTGGCTTACACATCAAAAGCTTGAGTAACCTGAAAATTCTTAGTGCTACTTTTCGAATTGGGGGGGGGGGGAAATTGCCCCATTGCCCCCCCCCTGGCTACGCGCCTGCTCTGAGATAGCAATTTCTTATTTTTTATTGTTTTCTTTTAGCTCTTAACTGTGAATTTCTTTTTCATTTTTCCGACGACAATTCCTAAGCATAGCTAGCCTTCCTAGCGTTACAAAAAAATTTCAAGTTTCTGCATCTTGTAAGACACATTTTTGCATACTAGAAAGCCCTGACTGAGGAGCTGTTACGTTGGATTTTCACCCTACGTTTACTTATCGAAAAACACGTTGAACAACTCAAATAATGCATGTCCATGCTTGACGTTATTGCATTTAGTTCAACTTTAAATCGTTGAGT
>Ga0210059_1003899_pt1 | contig 24003 bp, 10 predicted proteins | sample Ectturendosymbi2_FD_188042 | JGI IMG/M metagenome (GOLD analysis project Ga0210059, IMG submission 188042) | Ecteinascidia turbinata endosymbiont from Florida, USA - Sample 2 (SPAdes) (version 2) | ecosystem: Host-associated > Tunicates > Ascidians > Unclassified | place: Key West, Florida...
TAAACATCTCAGTACAGGCGATGCCCACCAAGAAAAGATCCTGAACCGGACCGGCTGACCGGTTTTATTTACAGCGAACTCTTCGTGTGCTGATGCTTTGTTCTACGCAGGGCAGTCGTTTCCATCAACCAAACGCTGTGGAAGCAGCGCATAACTCAAATGGCACCAATTGCGTGCATATAACAAGAGACTCTAAATCATTTCATGCGAAGGATATGTCACGCAGTGGTGCTTTGCTTTCAGACTCACTTAACCTTATACGGCTATGTCAAGCTGTACAGTGACATCACACGAATATGCTGACGCAATGTCGTCTGACTGGTTGCTACCACAGACTTGCCAAAGTAATGAGTGGGCAGCACTACCACAGCGACCGTCAAAGATTGCCTTTAATTCAGTAGTGATAGTCACGGGGCACGTACAGACATTGCCGTTGTGCTACTTCGTTTAAAAAACGGGGTCTCTTTAAATCTTAATGTGCAGTATCGGCGCTTGTTTTGCGTGATAGTGCATGACTGCATCTCCAGAAAAAAAATTATCAACCATCTCGACTGCAGCAATGCATGTCGTGTCATCTTTAAAGCATTCCTAACCTTCTTTCCCAAACTTCGGACGACACGCCACTAACTTCTCATTATTGCTTTTCTGTTCTGTATTGTCAACTGTGTAAACGTATCGGGACAATTCCAGGAAATTATCCGGAAAATAATCTGTTCGGGAAAGATAAGCATGCCAATCCAAAAGTGTAAGTCATCTGAAAAAAGGGCCATGAGACAGCCATAAAAAGCACATACAACATGCGACAAGCTCAACTTTTTTGAATCTAGGTTGTATCTCCAATGTCTTTAAACAATAGCAGCGTTATTATGCGACCGAAAGCAAGAGGCATCAAATCGCAATTGCCTCTTGACCATTAGCGTAGCCAGCCCAAGATTTTGGGGGCCAAATCTGTTGACTTTAAGCGAGCAACGGTATTTTGTTAGGGACACCGCCTCTCAAAGTATAAAATGACAAGATATGCTAGAAATTTGGGGGGCGGGGTCCCCTTTGCGCGTGGTTAAGCCTACGCTGCTGACTTGTAACAACTGCACGAACGCTTGTCTGTCTGACCGAGTTTCTTTGAACCGTATTTCTTTTGTGCTATCAAGTGATGTGAAAACTGTCTTGTGTTTGCTTCACAAGTGAAAGAGACACCACCCATTGCTGCATTTCGTACTGCTGTGCAATACCTTGTTTAAATCTCTTTCCTGTTAGGCGTATGTCAGGCTCACTGGTTTAAAACAGTTCCCAGGCCTTGCTGATTTCTGCTCTTACATTGCACCAGTTTACCAACGACCTACTGGTTAAAAGAAGCTTGGAGCGCAGTGATCGTTTTTACTGCTGCGTTTTGTGATTCCAACTACTTTCACTTTGGTTTAGTTGAACTGCTGCTTCACAAAAAACGCACAATAGTGTCGGATTTTTACTAGATTAGACTTGTGTTACAATTTTCGCAGCTCAAGCCAGATATGCTCACGTAGTTTTCGATAATAAGGAATTGACAGCGATGTTTTAATAACCTCTACGTAAATTTTGGAAAACTTGGTTTGAAATGCGCTTATGCTAACAACGTTATTTAGATGTCGTTGCATTGCAATATATTTATATATAGCAAAAAGCTGACGATCAGGACTCCATTTGCATCAATATCGGTATATACTGTAAAACAAACAGCTCTATTATTTTCATTTTTTGAATTTTTTGTAGAACACCGTGTTACCCTGTTATGCAGGGAGTATTTGTTTACTGGTAAATACATTTGGAATGTTAAATATATTTGGAATGGGTGCCAGACAAAAGATTTTGCAGAACTGCTTGATAGCTCCTTCCCAACTTAAGTTGATTACCTACCAACCGTTTCGTCTATTCGAACAATAAAGGGTTTTCTTTCCAATGCTCAAAACAATTTCACGCACTAGGATTTGAACGGAACATCTGTACCTCAAAAGCAATCTGCAGCAATTTACACTGTTCTCACTGTTTCTTATGCCATCATTCACAAAGCTCTTGAAAACCATCCAAGATGCTGCAAGGAATCATACGTTATTGGTCAATGCAACTGTTTAAAACCAGAGTACCAGCTTATCACCACGTCTGGTTCAAATCATCGCGTCGAGCAAACACTGAATTCGCTTTTACCGCGGTTCAGCACATCACGTGCCTTTCAACTTCCTTGAAGTTGTCGACCTTTACCGCTTGCGCTACCAGCGTGTGGCTCAGGCTGACGCAACTCAATTGAATGCATGATGTAGTTTCTGCAATTTCTTTAACGTGTGTTTCAACGGAAGTGTGTGTTGGCGGTGGTGGTAAGCCGCTCGCTCACTAATTCAGACAAACAATATCGCATGGTCATGCCCAGCTGAAACTCTGCAGTTCGATCAGGTTTATCTTCCGTGTATGTTTCACATAATGAGCGCCATAGTTTTTCATTTCCGAATGATCCGCATTGTGTTTGATTGAGATACCAAAGGCGATATTGATGATATCTCCTGTACTTTTGATATCATTTTATTCCTGCAATTATCTTTCATGTTAAGGTATCGCAAGGGACGATCAGTTGCCACAGGCCTGTAGCCAACTTTTGTTTGTTGGAGGAGCCAAGACGACCACATTCGCAAATGCAATGCAACCCCTGCAGTCAGATTAGATTTTAGTCAGAGGGTGGACATGTTTTTCCCGCACTTCGGCAGTATTCATGAACGACCAACATTAGAAAAGGGTGATTGTCAATTCCCAACCGCTTGCAACGATTACAAGCAAAACTGTTTTGCACTGATTCACCAAACATAAAATAGGGGGTACCAATTGCAGATGGGAGTCACTCTCGTCGCCGATGGCGACACCCATGTGTCGCTGCAAAGTAAAACATTTTGCAATACTGGATTGTTGTGTTTTGAAAAAATGTGCTGACTTTATGAACAAGCTTACGTTCAACCAATAGCAGTATCATATTTTATATTCTGATAGTTGGGTCCGGTGCAAGGGAGACTACGGGTAACTTTCTATAGCACTCACCTACCAACAGAAACACAAATCTCGCTGCAGACACTGTAATATATTTTCCTTGCGGTGATCGTTCTACGTACCGTACTTGGCGGTCAGCAACACTTAAAAAGCTTGGCACTGTTATTTACGGAACAGATTTACAGACCTACCTTGCTTGTTTTGACCGTTTTGCAAATCGAAAGATATTCACATAGCTGCGGAAGTATTTGTGAAACCACACCGCAATCATTGAAAAATTGTTCAGTAGTAGTAAAAAATTGTCATTATCAGTGCATAATATATTGCACTGAGCGTTGATGGGGCGGCAAGAAAAACAAAACCGGAACGAAATGTACCGATTTCGATTCTGTTCTTGTCTATCCACTTTTCGGAGTTCTTTTTCTTTCGTAGACTTTTTATTCGCTGATCTTTGTTTCGCTTAGTCTACTCGAATTAATTTTACTGCTGTAATGAAATTACAATTTGATATAGCAACGAAGAGAGTGACTTCCATTTGCAATTCAATACATCGCATAGTGCATCCAAAAGTCTTATTTGCTTAGTCAACCAAAAAGACTGCTACTGAGGTCTTGTTAGCAGTTTTCGAACCATTCGAAAAATTTTTTCAAAGGGACCACTGAAAAGTTTGCATTTTGTACCACTAATAGGAAATTGGATCTATGGTTAGAAGCTACAGTACTTTGGCCTAAAATATACGATTTACTAGATTAAGCCAGAGATTTATTGAATTTCAAATTAGTGGTTCATTTTTTTCAGGCTCTCAGAAAGCTCCAAGTTTTTAACATGTCTCTACCAACTGCAACCAAATTTTTCTAGTTGATCAGTTCTTTCTGATTTTGTAGACAACTTTCAATTGTGGAAAAGTTGGTTTAATTCTATTTGAGATGAGTCACATGCTTTCGCATTCACAAAAATCTTGCATTTCCCAGTATATTAATTAGCAGTACTCAAGCAAACCAAAAATTGTTAGCAGTCGAAACTTTTAAGGTTTTGCAAGAGAAAGAACCTTAAATATAGAGAAGTTTTATAAACATTCAGGTTATGCTGTAAAATGTAGATCATGACCGGACTAAAACGCAACAGTCAAATAGGGTTGAATAAGATGATACAGGGCTGAATGAGATGGTGCACTAACAAACGGTGACCGGTAGAAGGAGCCTACGTGGCAATTGAGCACCGAAAATCTCTCGTAAAGTGAGTGGGCATAGCAGTGGAATGAAGAGGTATCAAGCCGAAACTAGCAACTCCATGTAGATTGTAGCTGCTCTAGCATCACCCACCAAGCGCTACTTCCGTGTGGCGGTTTTCTGTCCAGACTTCCTTGTCTCAGCGATGAAACGTAAATCCAAAATGACTCTACACGAGCAGCCGTTTATATTTGTACAACACATGACATTGACCGTTCATTTACAAAGTCTATCACCAAAAGAAGTTGGTGCTTTTGACTGACCTTCCAACTACACTACTCTGGTAATGAATACGTTAGCACGCCAACCTTTTGTTTTTGGACGTCTGCGAAAACTGGTTCAGATCGTCCGGAAATGACGACATTTGTCTGAAATATGCTGCTCAGTTGATGTGCAGCTGATGTCTGCGGTAGCTTTTACTCTTTTTTCAAAAGCATAAACTGGAACAGTGCAGCGGGTTTTATGAAACGTTTGATGCACCGAAACAGTTAAAATTATATTAAAATATTAAAGCCATAATCACACTGTGAAGAAATAAGGTCAACGGTTTGGGCACAACATACATCGAACAAAAAGTTAGAGAATTTGTCACCTCGAAACTCCTACTTGAAAATCTTGGATCCGACCTGTTATATAATTAGCAGATTCAGTTTACCATTATTCCAGGCTAACTAATAGAGCTAAATGCGCATATTTCACAGCCTCTCTGGCCACCTGATGTTGCGCTGCACCAATACTAAATTTTGGTAAAGTTTGAGCTTACTTTGTCCTGTTTGGCTCCCAATCAGAGTTCACAAACATCTTTACTTCAGTCAGAATCCGAACAAATATTCAAGATGACTGCATAAATTAAATAGACTTGGTAATCGGCATAAAACCGACAATAATGAGGGTATCCCTGTTGTAACACGATGCAGTCATCTGTTGCGGAAAAGATTCTCAGTCAGGGTGTAATGGCTTCCGAAGGACTCGTTTCAAAAGCAGAGAAGTGTGAAGAAGAACCAAAGTCCGTTAAGAAATCGAAAACGGGTTTTGAGCTCTGAGAATCGCGAAATGGTTGACCACTTTGATATTTGGTGACTTCCTGAGTATCACTTTTCACTTGGTGACTCCCTGAGTATCATTTTTCCGTACTAGCCTGCTTTTGACTATTAATTAATCACTTTCATTCTTTATTAAATATTCTTGGTTTGTTGCATCTGGGAGGTGTTCGGTGTTGGGTCCAGTTATTCGTAACAGCATTTTCTTTGTGCGAAACTTCTGGTGCATCTGTTTTTTAATTCGGTAATTTGTGGCATAGTTTGATAGCGCTCAGGCATATTTAGCGAAGTGACTGTTCTATCCGCTACCATTCCTTCCAACTTCCTACTAAACATGCTTCACAATGGCATTGCACGACGATTGCGTAACACAACGATTACGGCTGATGTCTTAGGTCAGCCATGTCCAACCCAAATGGCTTACTGAGCCAAATATTATGTCATTGTCTTAACCAGGGCCGCACATTGAAATGACATATTAATGAGGGCCGCACATTAAATGGCTTACTTTGATCTTAGAAAACTAAATTTAGCTTATTCTAATGTAATGAAAGCCTTCAAATCCTAAATGCAATGGTGCAGACGTGATAAAGTGGCACTGAGGACCACCTGTATCAAAAATGTCAAATTTAAGATTATCAGAAAGGACAGGTTGTCAGTATTTGGGATACTTTCACTACAGCGAAAACCTTAACTGGACTGCACGAAACCTTTGACTGGGCCGCGGGTTGGACATAGCCGTCTTAGGCGAATACCGACTTTTGCTTTGTGTGTACCTATAATGCTCGTTTACGTCACATCAGGGCCTCAATAGCACCACAGACATATGAACAAAGTACTGTACTGGACAACAGTCAACGATTAGCGACAGCCACTCACCCAGAAAGAAAAACATAAGTTGTAACGGTGAAATCAAATATTGCGTAAGCATGCACAGAAAAGTAGGGGGTTCTTCCCAGGGGCAAACGTCCATGGATCTTGCGGGTTAACACAGGGCTGTTCACCGTTGCTTGACATGCCTGGGCCAGCCCGTTAGAGCAAATTCCTTTTAAAACATGCGTTGCCGCACAAGCATGGGCACGCGGCAAAAGTGTTTTGCGTAACTTTACATTTTGTATATTCGACGCACGGCAAAACAATTGTTTTCAAATAGTTTTTAGGCCGCTGGATGTTGCACGTTCCTTTATTATCGGCTGGCGAAATCCTCTTCAAACTCTTTTTTATCTCACCGTCGACTTCTTGGGCTGAATCAGAGCACGGCTCTTGGCTGCGTAGCGACCGTGTTGAGTGCTGGCTTGCTGTCTGCGTGAAAAATGACACAAGATTTTGAAAACAATGCAGAAGGGATGGAACGATTTCAGTGGATATTTTAGCAATGCAATAATTTGTGGTAAACATCTTTCAATCCTGGTCCGGTTGGCAACTTTGGAGCAACGACATCACGAGTGTCGGGGGCACCAGGGACAAGATTTGCTTTGGCTCCCCTCCTGGCCGTGAACTAAAAGTTTGTTTTCTTCACTCTAAAATTGGCACCTCAGATCCATTGGTGGGCGGAGGATTTTGAGAGCCTGAAGCAAATGTTGAGGGGGTTCTTTAACAGAAGTAAAACAGAACTACACAATCAGGGCACTTGAACAATCACAGCAAATATAAAACTTGTACATAAACCTTACTGATCTTACTATTGACAGGAAACTACAAATAAAAGCTCTAAGTTTTCTGCAGGCTTCGAGGAATCAGCCGACTGTGCTCTGCTTTTATCTTTTTGCAAAGATTCAAACTTGTGCATGCCATGTATTCAAGTAACTTCACTCTACAGGTCAGGAGCGTATCCAGCCAGTAACTTTTGGGGGGGCGATTTCAGTAATATTTGGTTGTCAGGTCTCATAACGGCTTCGTTTCTGTAAGACAGATGACTTATTCACAACCCTGCTGTGACAAAACAATTAATTGGACGACAAAATGGCCTGATATCGCGAATGCTGTTTTCCTAATTGTAAAAAATCACGGTGAATAAAGTTACTTTCATATGCTTCAGGGGACGATCGCCCCAATCGTCCCCCCTGGATCCGCTCCTGCCACAGGTGAAACAAGCAAGGAATCGCAAATTTTTAATAGGAAATCGATTTAATAGGAAATTGATTTCCTTTTAAAAATTTGCGATTGATTCCTTGCTTGTTTCTCCTGTGGAGTGAAGGTACTTGACTGGAAACTATTCGTAAATACAACAATGATAAGCTAGTCTTGGAACACTTAAAAGCGCATCCTCAGTCGTTACTGAGGATGCGTAATTTTACGTGAAATTGATTTCCTATTAAAAATTTGCTGATCGATTCCTTGCTTATACCCATCGTGGAAAGTGCATACTAGTCTTGGAAGTGTTGCTAATCACAGATGTGCTACTTCAAAACGGGGCCAATTTTATTCCGCCACGCAACAACAATGTTATTAACCTTCGCGTTTCAGATTGACAGGCTGTGATTTAACAAAGCCTTCCGTTAGTACCACACACAGGCAAAAACATGTCATTTGTAGTACACACTGCAGATTCGTGTACGGTATACTCAAACGGCCGTTTGAGTACCATGCAAAAAGTAATACATTGGTGACAAAGTATACAACCCCGAGTGAATTTGAAGTATTGCTATGAAGCAGAATTGGCAAGAAAACCTACATGTATTGATAAGCACAAAAGTTAATTGACGTTTCAGGAAAGGAGAGGTCCTACGCCACGGCATTTCAAAAAAAGGGGGGTCAGAGGCAAATGCTTTATTTGCCTCGCCCTAAATCCACCACTGCTCAGCTCCTTCGCGCAATTTGTCTCCTTCTCCTGAAGAAATGTTTTGATAAAATTTGAAATCATTCAAATCCGTTTTAGAAGAAAATTCACTGTGTCATTGAAGGAATAAATACTCCTTTCGAGCAAGGCGAGATGCTACAGAAAACGAGGTGGCAAGATTTACACAACACGCTGATTTTGCGTACAGTTATAACTGTTTGTTTGTGCTTGATTCTTGCCAACTACCAAAAAGTTTACTTTAATGGTGAAAAACAAACAAAGAAATGAGTAGACCCACTCTGTCACGGTCAAGCTTGTAGTAACCATGGTGGTAACAGGAGTATACTTTTCTTCCTTCTCCACCTTTCTCTGGCAAAAGCATCGCATCAAAATTCGGGTTCCTGGAAGGCTCCGCATCGCCAGCTGGAAGTCGTCGCAGCGTGCGCTGTATATGACCACGTTCCACAGGCTGTTCGTGTACAGGAGGCTTTCGAAGAACAGCTCAACCTGAGAACTCGCTTGAACTTTGCTCTGCATGTTCAGAACAGCTCATGTCGTTGACGGTGCGGCAGAACATTCAATTTATTCGCTTTACATTGAGTCGAAACGGCTGCGTTTGTTGCCGAAAAATAAAACTCTATCAAACGAGGTGAGAGTGTTGGTGGACGGCCAAAATGTTCAACAGAATTTATCACTTCTTTACAGGGGCGGATCCAGCCAGTAAGGTTAAGGAGGGCGATTTCAGTAATATTTAGTAGTCAAGGCTCATAACAGCTTCGCTACTGTAACAGAGATGAAGTATAGTTCACAACACTGCTGTCACAAAACAATGGAAGACAGAATGGCCTGATATCGCGAATATTGTTTTCCAAATTGTACAAAATTATGGTGAATAAAGTTACTTTCGTGGGTATGAGGGGGGGGGGGAGATCGCCCTAATCGCCCCCCCTCCGCCCCTTCTTATTTGCAACATGTATCATGCGGATTTGTGGAGTTCACTGCATAACAGCAAAACCTGAACGAACCTTTAAATAATTTTTCTTGTTTACTCTAAGTCGTTTCGAATTACTTTCAATCCTTTTTCATTTATAACTATTGTAAAGCAACAAGCAATTAAATCTAAGAGACTTAATGACATTTCAAAAGTTAATGGGACGTTAAAAACACAACTGAACTACTTCTTTCTGTATATCTTTCGTTTTACGTCCCGAAATGGCCACGATCGGAACCGGCACTTTTTTATTATAACTCGCCAGCCGATAAAGCTAGAGAGCTGTTCAAACTCTCTACGGATGCGGTAAGTCTTTTGGTTTCGAATAAAAAAAGAAAATTTTGATTTGGGTAAGGGGTTCTCCTGGGAGGAGCTCCCAAAGTGGGGGTGTTTTTGGATTTTTGACCAACTTTGACTGTCCCTGGACGCCAATCCAATGAGCCAAAATGGGCTCAAACTTAAAGTTTTTTTGGAAACTAAATGATCTCCCGCGTCTATAGAGCCCTTGATTGATCTTCTAACATATCTGGAACCAAAGTTATGGCCCAAAAACCCCATTTTACCCCAAAATCAGAAAATTGCAGAAAATGCATTGAGTCTCCAACTGGCGGCATTTTGATTTTCGATAGCTCGGCGCTAGAATATGCTAGCGAGCTATTTGAACCCCGGAAAGACTCGTGAAGTCTTGTAGTTTGCACTGAAAAAAAATTTTTGAGATTTGGGTTCGGGGTTTTCGGTGGGTGTCGTTAGAAAAAGAGTAGGTTTTGCTTTTTTGGTTGTTCTATTATGACGTCATCACCCGGACAATGAGCCAAAATTGTGGCTCAAAATTCGGTTGTTTTCTGGGCTGGAATATGAAGCTGTAGAGACCTAGATCAACTTCTTAGCGTTTCTGGTGCCCAAGTTAGGGCCGGAAGACCCCGAATCATTGAAGACATGGCTGGGCTGAGTAATTTCAGGGGATTTCCCTAATTAATTTCTGCTTGTTTTGCCATAACTATTGAACCAGAAATGCTAGAAAGTCTATCAAACCCTCTAAGGACCTGTATTGTAGCCTAAAATCCAAAAAAACTTCGAGTCACAAAATCTGATGGATTGTTCGACTTCCCGTATATGACGTCATTATCCAATTGTAAACAAATATGCATAAACATCCTCTCAATATGTGAACATCAACAAAAAAACCGTGATCTCAAGCTGAAAAATTTTTTTCCAGTCTAAAGGGGTCGTCCATAAATAACGTCACAATAAATCTATCCCCTCCAACCCCTTGTCACATTTCGTCACATGTATTTAACCCCCCTTCAAATATAACGTCACAATTCGCAACCTCCCCCCTTACATTTGCAATTACAAATTTATCTATTTTGCGTCTGCCTAGACAAAAATTTCATCTGTTTTTTGTAGATTTGATTTGTGCACGTTGTGACAAGACCAACATTCTATTCGTAAAACGTCGAAAATACTGCACACATTGCTAAGCAAAAATTTACATACTTTGAAGACCGAAACGAATGAATTACGTTGTGCGAATGCTGGCAATGACAGATTGCGGTTATAGTCCTGTGCATGGATTTACCGTAGTGGTCGCTTTGCAATATTGAAGCAAAAACAAATCATAGGAACTTTTTGCTGTACAGTCTATCTGCAAGAACGATTTCATAATACCGCACAGAAAACAAGTATGGCGTGCAAATGCAACACAGGACGGCAAATAACTCTTTTTGGGAAACGTTTAATGATGGTTTCTGCATAGGCTAAGATGAAATGAATTTTTCTAAAAACTATTTCCTTCAAGATCGGCGCGTGACTTACGGGAGGCTTCACTTTTTTGTTGTGATCTATGCGTAGTAAACACCGAACCGTAGACCACAAAAACGAAACAATCACAGTGGACTTTTGAGGTCCACAACTGCTTATGCTTTTCACAGAGGTTACGGCGTTTCAACAAACTGTTGAAACCACCGAATGGTTATAAGTCAGCGACACTCAACGAAAACACACTGGTCTGCAAAATAAAACACAACGTCCTACTACAGAAAACAAACGAATCACTGAGATTGTTGGGTAACATGAAATAATTTTCGAATTGAAGTCAAGCAAGATATAACACATACAATTCAACAATAGACTAGCTGACTTCTCGTAATTTCAAGAACAGCTTTGTGCCGGTTGGATACCACCACTGGTTCCAGCTATCCGTATCTGTTGACAACGAAAGTAGAAACGTCTTAAGTCCAGCTTCCCCCACCTAAATGTTTACTTAGCTTCATACATTTTCCCATGGAGAGGAAAAATGTTCAGTTATGATGTAAACTGGCATTCCACTGCCAGTGCAACTTTTTTCTGGAATTATCATTTCACTTATATCCAGATTATCTTCATCTTACCACTCTGCACTTTTCATATTCTCCGCATTTCCGATGATTACCATTATTTCCCGCTGACGACGCGCAGCCACTAAGAATTTCAGACACATGTTACTTCAGCATTTTGATGAAATCGAATAGTCACCTGCAAGCAGCGCACAACCTGTCTCCGGGACCCCGGTGCGGGGTAGGGCATGGGATACGTTACGAACGCACTGATCTGTTACGAACGGGTCTGTTACGAACGGACACCCTTCAAAATAAAGCTTTGCAAATCGACCAAAATTTCCTCATTGGTTGCAACAGAAAACTATTGTAAATGGAATAGAAACATACTGGCTTCGACACCTTTCCTTTCTGGTATGACTGCGTGTGGAATGCATAACAAAACGACTAGTGTGACATCACAAAACTACTGACTCCCCCTCCCCCTTGTCACAATTCGTCACAAATCTGGTGACCCCTCCCCGCATTAGGGTGTGACGTGATTTATGGACGACCCCAAACTACTAGTCTTCACGAGTCTTTAGAGGGTTTGAACAACTCTCTAGCCTATTCTAACGGCGATTTATGGCCATATACAAAAAGGGTGTTATTCCACCCTGGTTACCTTTTATAGGGGTAGAAAATTTGACCACTTTTTGGTTTGTGGCATAATTTTTGATCCAGATATGCTAGAAAGCCAATCAAGCGCTCTAAAAACTCGTAGGATAGCCTAGTTTCTAAAAAATACTTGGGCCAAAATGTTGGGCCATTCGATGGGCGTCCAGGTCCGGTTAAAATAGGCCATAAAAACGCTAAAACATCCCCACTTGTGACATTCCCCCAAGAGAACTCCAAACCCAAAACTGAAAATTTTTTTTGACTCGGAACTAGAAGACTTGCCGAATCCGGAGGGTTTGAACACCTCTCTAGCTGCAGCAGCTGGCGAGTTATGGCCAAAAGAGTGCCGGCCACCACAGTGACCGGCGCGGGCGTTAAAGGGTTGTTCCTTATGTTCTAATTGAAAAGTGGTTGAGAGCAACCAGAAATGTCTCAGAAAGAAAATGAATAGTGGTTTATATACGTTTCACCAGTGCTGATAAAGCGTCTAAATCTTTCTCAGTTTTAAGCTTTAAAGCAAAAGGAACCTCAACAACTCATCACAAAAAAGAAGCCAGAAAACAGTGCACATTGCAAGTTAAGTGGCGATGCACTGCAGCAGGTCGTGAAGTTCAAGTAGCTTGGGGTGGTATTCAGGAGTGACGAAAGGCAGAACAAAGAGATTGATACACAGATTGGTTGAGCAAATACAGTTTTGCGTGTATTCTATCGTTCCGTGGTCACAAAACGGAAGCTTTCCAACACCGCAAAGTTTTTGGTTTGGAATCGACTTTTGTTCTGACCCTTACCTATGGCCATGAATCTTGGGTAACGACTGGAAGTTTGCCATCTCAAGTACAAGAGGCAGAGATGGGGTGTTTGCGAGAGTTCACGACGTGACACTTCACGACAAATACACAGCTGTGAAATTCGTAAAGACTTGAATGTCGAGCGGTTTCTCTGAATTGAAAGATCCCAGTTACGATGGTCCAGCCACGTGATCATAGTGATCCAAGAAATGTTAGCGAGGCAAGACCTGCCGGCTGGACCCACGAGAAAGTGACCCAGAGGTCGTGACTACACCTCCGACCTGACTTGTCCACGTTGTTTCGTATCAATTGCAGAACTCGTAAAAAAAAACACATCTCACCATCATCAAAACAGCATAGGGGGCTACCGAAATGCTGAAAGCAACAGTCATCACGGCCACCGTCAAAACAAATCGATTTTCTCGGCTTTGATCGTCACTGTTTTTCCCCTTGGTAGCGCTGGCGTTCAAGGCCTGCATTTGACGCATTGCCAGCAGGCTGAAAAAACATTGAGGTATGGTTGGTTTTCCTCATTTACACCAAACAAACGAGGTTGTGTTATTTCTTAGCAGTCTTTTCTCTCTTTGTGTTCAGAAAGGTGTGACTGTCCGGCTCTAGAATCATGTTTAGAAGCTGCACAGCTGTTTTTTTATTTAAAAGATAATTATGTCGAGCAGAATATCCAATGTGTCAATTAGAAATGCAATCGGCAGCTTTGTTAAGTTGTTTATAAAAATCTGATGAAGGAACTGAACGGTTTTCTTCAAAATAGTTGATTAGTTTTTAACGCTAAGATGAACGAAGACTTTGAAGCGAAGGTTGAAAGCTTTAGACCGGAAATTAATAACAAGGATATATACACGTTTTTGTTACAAGCCTAAAATCATGTACAATATTTTGGTTTCGCAATGAGTAAAATAAATTATGAAAGCTTCTTTTTCTGAGGAACAGCGCGAACCATTACACTAATTTCCTTAATGAAGCATATCTTGATCAACGTTGAATAAAGCGAAGTGAAGCTGACAAGTACACTGAATGACTATTTGCTCACTGCGGCGAACTAGTTGTCTTTTTTGCCTACCTGGTCCTCACCGTTGATCCTAGCAGAATAATAATAACGACATAACATGAAGCGAATATGATAGATGTCGCTTGAATTATTTTATCCACATATCTGAAAATAAAAAATTGAACAGTTTTCGTAAACATTTCTCTACTTTTCTCCATTTATGTGCAAAGCTCGGTCACAGGCAAGCTTTTTATCTGGAATGGATCAACACTGGGTCAACCATGCAGACCAGATGAAGACGCTGTCGCTCATCGGCAAACACGTTATCATTTGAGTAAAAAGAAGTGAAATTCAGGCTTAGATCTCTGTGGTTACTTTGTAACGAATGTTGCAATGAATAAGCAAAATAGCTGATGACTAATTGCCGAGTTAAGCACGTGGTACCTGTCCTGATAAAACGAACAAAGCATACATACTGCACTTTTTTGAAGCTAAGGACAATACAAAGGTTGATTTCAAACATGCCAATACCGAACACACATCCGCGCAAGCGATTACCTCACGTTAAGAAATAAAGAGTTTTAGTACAAGGAAATTAATTTTATGGTTATAACGGATATACTTCACACGCGTAAAAATACATCCATTAATGCCTTTGGTTGGAATTAGGTTTGTTAGAAAGCTATGCTCACACAGGGAAGTAGATTTTAGTTTTTATGACGGTTTCAGAATAATTTGCACGATTAATTTAAAACAAAAATTTTAAATATCACAACCAAGGTGGTTGTCCTGAAGCATATAGCAGGCTTTTACGGTAAATGACTCATTCAGATGTTTTTTGTGAAGTCATACTTTACCGATCCCTTACAAGTTTTCAGCGAGAGAAGTTAGAAGATTACAAGCTACAAATTACAGATCACGCCTCTGGAAAAATCCACAGTTTCGTCTGAAGGATGACCACCAAGCGTTAAGTAAATCCAGACAGCAGCGCATCAAGGCGAGAAAAGATGATTCATTAATTTGAGTACGAGTCAATCAAAAAAGCGGCTTCGGGCAAATCATTTCAAATCGTGGTGTACGTTTTCGTTGTCGGGGCTTTTGCAACAAATGAAAAAAAGAAAACTAAAGTAAGATACGCTGGCAATATAGCCGTAAAAGCAGCGTAAACAAACAGTGATTTAAGTCACTTTATTCACTTACATGTTAGTCGTCTACAGAATGGGCCTTGAGCAAATACAAGTTTTGAAAATTAACGTTCAAACATAAATGTTTCAAAGGTTGAGTTGGGTGGATTGAACAAAGAACAGCAAAGTTCTCGAATACTGAAGTTTGAAATCAATAGAATTCACTATTTGAACCGAAGTCGTGCCGTACGCGATTTTGCTACAGTCAGGTGGCAGGCCCGTAACCAGCTTGGGACACCAAGAGGGGCGAAGAGTTTTCCAAGAGGGGCCCAAATTTTTTGAACTATGTCCAATATTTTTAAATTATCTCCAACACATTTTTCCAAGGGGGCGAAAAATTTTGTAGAAGGGGCTTCGACGCCCTGCACCTGCCCCCTGGTTACGGGCCTGGCTACAGTGCTTGTGAAACGCACAAAATGCACACATTTTTCATACCAGTTTGCTGGCTGCAATTACATGCTTCGTATTTGTTTATCACTATTTCAAGTGTCTAAATTTCCACCTTTTCTTGTCCTTCTCTGCACTGCGCATCTTAGTTGTCAGAAGCTCTTCGAAAGCAACACTCAAGCCGATCCCGATTAACCACGTGAACGCTACCCCTGAATAAACACGTGTTCGGTTCATCACAGCTCCAGTTCGGTAGCGGAGAGGAAAGCGAATTGCTAGGAATCGGTCAAGACTCAACATCACCAAGCTGAAAAGCGAAAGAAACCTTTGAATTGCTGAAAGAAATGTCTTACTCATACAGATGTAACAAACACGAGGCTGGGGTACATTCTAAGGAAGCACAATTCTTTCAATTGTACAAGAGGCCAAAGATAATAGTGTATGCCATTCTGTTATTCACACCAAGGAAAAGCGATCACCATGCATACATGATTCAGGTAGTGATTACAATGACAATGAAGAAGTCAACTCAGGTAATGACATTGAAAATGTGGTTCAGATTTAATTTTTACATGAAGAATTGCAGGTACGCGACTCACGCTTAACTTGATTTGTTACTGATATTTGGCAATCGGTAATGTTGCACGCATACACCTTGATTTTTGCAGCCGTAAATGTGAGTCTTCACATTACGATTTGCTGTTTGTAGGATATTCGGGAAAAACAAGATATATGTGGAGAAATCATTTTTCATCCCCTAAAATAGGTACTTCCGTACACCAATGTTTCCTGTAGATGGGATGTTGATGAGAGATCTGGTCTCGGTCTGAAAACCTCTTTTGCGCGTCTCGGTACCGAACCCTTTTTCTCGAGACTTGAAAGGTTCTATCAGCATGGCTTCTTAAAGGCCGGTGTTTCAATAAATTTTCTGCTGGTCTCATCCTCGGGTAAGAAACAACCATCAACGAAACTGGAAGATGGAGTCAAGTTTTAGTTACCACTCGACAAATTTTTAGAACTCGAGTCTTTCTCTCGAGCCTCGGCTTCTTTGACAAAGTCTAGGTTCTGGTCTCAGAATTTCAACTAATCGCGGTCTTTAATACTGCAAAAAAGACAAACAGTCGCATCCGTTTGCTATATGTAATTGGTGAATAAGGTAGAGTTACGTGAGCAACTGCGTTCAAGATGGTGGATGCATGTTTTCCATTTAGTTTACTTTACTAAACTTTTTTGTATTTCAATCCAGCTCAAAATCCAATGTTCATTATTACTGAAATGCAGTACAGTAGACTGACCCCAGACGCTCACGACTGTCCCAGTGTGGTGGCGAGGCGATCTGCCGGACCCAGCCATCTGCGATTGCTGCTTATCCTGCTTAACACGGTTGATGGCTTTATGTTAGTTTTGTCTCTCGCTGATATTCCCCTTCCCGTTTTTTGTTTGCCTGCTACGAATCAAACTTGTGACCTGTGCAACCACTCCTCGTCGAGGTGCGACCAGCCCAACTTTGGTTCTGCGCTTCGACTGCTCTTCAGCTCCGCCTATTGAATTTTATTGCAATCTGTTCTAATGTACTTTTCGCCACGATCTATGGTCAATAGAGCAGGTGTACAACTCCACGTTCAAATAACACTGAAACTTACGGTTGGGAACTTCATTTACTGGAGATGTAGTGCGAGTTTACTGCGTTTCTATTGGGCACTTTAGCCAGTTTATAAACTGGTCGCAATGAACAGGTGAAGTATTTCTACTTGATTATAACTTAATTGGTCTGTCAACCGTAAACCAGAGCACGCAGAAAGTGAATCACTGTAGCAAGAGTCGGCTGGTAAATAAAAGTTTTTCAGTACTATTCAAGGGTAGTAAAAACAATATTATTAGTGTTGGTCATCCTGAAAAGTTGCAGTTCTAATTTTTTCAAGACGCCTACCCGCTAAATTTTGTTGACAATCTTGCTATCAGATTTGCTCGTGAAGCTTAATTTGATGAAGTTGGAGTGATTAAAAACGTCTTTGAAAATATTAAAACTCAAAAAAACAAACACCGTAATGAACCCTGCCGAGGACGCAATCAAGCGCAGCGTTGACGATGTCGTTATTATCGGTTGATGGAAAAGCTTTTTCGTTTCGAGACGCACAAATCCATCGAAAAGCAGCTTTCAACAATAAACATTCCACTCAGACTGCCGCTCATACCACGGCGTTAACGATCCAGCTTGTGGAGAATGCTGACTTTATCTGTGTTTGGCCTTAATTTTCCAGGACGGCAAAAGAAAAATCAATGTTTTCGCGTAATATAAAGAACTGTCGTGCTGACAGAGAAAACAAAAAAGGTCCTGTACGTCTCCTCGTGAAATGACGTGAACAGCAGTTTAAGATTCGGCCACTGGGACTTGTGAATCATAACTCTAAAATTAAGTCCGGTTGTATCATGAGGCTGCTTGGAAGTGAAGCATTTTGAAAAGAAATGCAAGTTTTTTATGAAAAGTTTTTTTATACCTGACAAACCTTCGTCAGTGAAGTTTAAAACAAGCTGCAATTCAATTTTAATTTGGAAAAAAGCTGTACTTAGTCCTGAATCATTCCCTGGTCACCGATATCTTCCTGACACATTGAGGTAAATTTCCTGGTGTAAATCTTAGTGGCCGATTATATAAAAAAGTGAAGGGGTGCAACTTTATTTCAACTATTTTAGAGCTATTACGACTTTCGGCTGACGTCTGCAAAATGTTACAGGCTATTTGCTTTCAAGTAGCGACTGCCTATGATTGTATTTGTTGTTGACATAGTATGGGCACGTACAACGTCGCAAAACATTGTGATACCATCCCTTGTTACTATATATTCATTTGACTTTTTAGTTGGTTTTGTCACAAAACATTTTTCCAGCAACAAAACCTTGAAAGTTTGCTGGAAAATCTTACGGGAAATGAAATTTTTGCCGAGGTTGAATTTTCACTAGAATCGTATCACTGCATGGCAGGATAGTTGTCGCAATCGTTCCACATTTCTAATATGGCCAATTGGATTTGCAACCTGAGTAAAATGTACCTGACTATATGGATAAATTTTTAACTTCAAAGTCACATTGTCATAAAACTCATCTGTTTTTTGAAAATTGATTGTTTATTTTGTGTGGTTCTTGCTTTGATGCTCACGCGCCTTTTGTGTTTCGTCTGCATGCTGCAAAGCGTTACCTGGAAATAACTCCTTGGATATTGCCGTGGCCTCCATGACCTTCATTTGTTCTAATACGTCACTTTTCACTCCGAGAATAGTGGTTTAGTGCGGACCGAACACTGCGCCCTTCGGCGCACCTATGAACTGGTTTTACCGCAATAATCTGCTAAATCTGCACCTGACTGAACGTTGTGCTGTAGACTTCACTTGATGATTTTTATGAAAATATTCTAAGCACAAGTGCTTGTCGGTACACAGCTGTACTCCCAGTTTGTACTGAAACCGATTTAAGCCAAAATTTATGTTAAAAGCGCAAGCACAAGTCATAAAATTTTAGTTAAACGGAGCTAAAATTGAGTTGAAATTGTGTTAAAGTAGAGTTAGAGTTATGTCAGAATTACATTAAAGCCGAAATGAAATTATATTAATATTTGATAAAGGCTGTAATAAAATTACATCAATGCCGACTTAAAGAAGTACGGCAGACGCGCTTAAACGTGTTGCGTGCTTGACCACTCAAGCAAAAGGCTTCGACAGAGTGTTGGAAAAGGCAGTAATAAAACCTTTATTCCATCTGCAACGGGGGAAAAACTGAACATGAAGCTGTTGTAAGACAGAGGAAAAGTTACTTTGAATTAGTACTGGAGTTAGCAAAAAATCACTGTAGTGCACCTTGCAGAAATGTGTAGCAAAACTTAAATAATCATGAAAAATTTGAACACATTGTTGATTTCATATGCACCAGTGAAAACCCGGAGCAATTAATTTACAAACTTCCCCTGAATCGCATTGTCGACAGCATAAAAAATTTTGCTGAACATATCATCTTCGCTGATTCCAGTATTTGCTCGTATTTTAGACATTCTTTACACTTACAGTGCGTGTATAATTCTTGGTACTGTAGTAATTCAAAAGAATACAGAAATACTGAAATTGTATTAGCTGCAAAATTTAGGATGGTGACAAAAGTTATTTTGATAGCTGCAGCTGCAGACCTCGTTCCCTTTTGCCAAAATGGTCTACAAACTGTTTGCAAAATACATCATGTCCTGCACTCAATACCGGATTAACTATTAGGCCATTAAGGCTATGACCTTAGGCCCCGGAAAAAAATCGGCCCTCAATTTTTTTTCTTTTTTTTGTTTTTATTACAAGTAACTACCGCATGACGAAATATCTGATCACACTAACTAAAGCCATTCAGTTCTTTTGAAAAACTCTTTCACTTAACATTACAGCTTAGTTTGCAAAATTATAGGCCTTTCTCTAGCAAACAGCCTTAGGCCTATAATACCCGGCCCTGCCTACACTTAATAACCCATACTCGTAGGTGTAGGAGTAAACAAATATTTGGAGGTGGGAAAGATTTTCTGCCCGAATTTCCCCAAACTTGCCCGAAAAGTTTTCGGGAGACTCTGTGCGAATATTTGAATATTTCCTCCCACACAGGTCATGAACACCTTATTTTAGGATGATCTCCAAAAATGGTCTTCATGTGATTCTCCACACGTTTGGCGCCATTTTTGTCCCCCCGTCACACTAATGCTAATGTTTATCAGGCAAGATGGAGTTTGCCAATATTGTACACGGTTAACCCTGACGAGCTCTAAGTTTAATTGATCTCAACCAGAGCAGATTGTATTGTTGGAAATACGCTTGTGAAACACCTGCAGTTTGCTGATGATATATATATGGATTTGGCCCTGGCATGAGTCGTCCTCAATAACTTTAGGATGTATGGTGTCGAACATAGAATTATTTTCAGGAGGAAAAACCAGCTAGTGTAGTTTTTCGTACAAAAGCTATAAAAAAGCAGAGCACCAAATATCCACCTGAGTGGTGTACATATCAAATTTACTGAGCGAGTACATTGGTTTAATGCTTCATGCCTCAATTAAGCAAGGGAATGCATTCCGAGAATAGCGAAATCATTTCACTGACGTACAAACAAGCTGTGAGCATGGGTGTTGGAAGGATTATTTTCAGGTGGGAGGAAACTAGTGGAATTTTCCAGGGGTGGTCAATGGTTTTTTTCAAGGTGGGTCCAACCGTGGTGAAATTTCATTTTATCACCTCAAAACTCAGAGAAAAACACTTTTTTTACTGAAGAATTAATAGGAAAATTTCATATTTTAAAAGAAAATATCATATTTCAAATCTAAGGGGGCGTTTGGCTGTTCTGCCCCCCTTCCGACGTCCATGGCTGTGAGGCACCTTCGTTCAGTATTCAACTGCAGTAAATGTGCTTTGTACCATGCCTGCTGCAATGCTATACGGCTTATGTTTCATTGTATTCACACCCAAGCACAACCAGATACTGAAAATACAACAACCACATAGATGGCGCTAACAAGTTAGCCTCGATAATAATAACCCCTGCATGTTGCTGTGATAAAGTCCAAGTAGAATAAACAGTATATGTGAGAGTGGGGGGCTGCGAAGGACCAGGGTTATATCAGCAGCACTCCTCCCCAAGGCGGAGCTTACTTGTGGTTAAAAAAAGTAGTTGATTAATTAACATGGTAAGTAAAGATCTGTTGCCCTGAGCACGCGTAATGCGTTTATACCATATTGAAGTTACGGTATTAACAAGAAGTGGTACGAATAAATTTAAGCGGCAAAAAAAAATAGCTTCATTACCGACAAAAAAGTGTTTGCAATTTTCGTGTTTTTACCCTGGAATGCTATTGTGGGCAAGCGTTACCCGGGTCAAATGAGGTCATCACGTAAAACCCACGTAAGCACGCGTCGGAGCGCTCTCCACGCTTCAGTAGCTTCATTTTTTTGTGTGATATGTTACAAGGTGCGCTTGCAGTCATCCTCGCTCTTTTTGATTTTGCAAAGGGAGTGAGTTCGGGTCACGCTGACCGGACGTTATGGTTGGTGTGAGGTGGCTTACGCACGCTGACCCGACGTTATGGTTAGAGGGGCTAAGCACTAGGTGGCTGTAAAGAGCTGAAACTCACTCAGCGCATGCTTCTGCGGTCGTGTTTGCAGTATACAACATAAGAAGTTCTTCAGGCCCAAAATTTTTTTGTTATGAGTAATTCAGTTCAGACAGACATGAAACCTACACTACCCCCTTTTCACCAAAAATCGTACGATATTGGAGTACAAAGTAACTTTGTTAGTGCTCAAATTGCTCAATGGAGAGTTATATTTTCAGTGTAGTTTTTGTGATAAACTTTAGTTGAAGGAAAGTTTACATATATATTTTGAAAACCGGGTCATGCACACCCGACGTTACGGTTAGTGTGACAAAAACTGAACGATAGCATTCCAGGGTTTTAATCAAATATAGGGTGACAGCATGAGATGGCCGCCCCCACATATGAATAAGAAAGGGGGAAGTAAATCATAACCACTTTTTTCCATCTTAGGTCAAAAGAAAGGGGCACCAAAAACACACAGTTTAGTACAGTATATTCATCATTCTGATGCTTCTGTAAGGCTTCGCTTTTGTCCATTGCATTTCACTCCTGTATGCTAGCAAGATACTGCAAATTTGCAATATGATACTGAAGCGTCTTTACAGTGCTTGTTCTTTCTCAGCTTCCACGTATGCTAATAAATCTGCCAGGGGTAATTATGGAAGTGAGTAAATGTTTTTGTGTTTCTCGTGCACTATTATTATGCCAAAGGCCCAAAGAATTTTTTTGTTTCCTCCCATCAGCTGTGATTTTTATTAATTGTTGGCTTATATACTTACATACTGCACAGAATTTATTGCTATTTCCTCATCGAAATAATGTCGATGGGAAAAAAGGAACTTACTTGAAAAGGCTCAAAATGTTTGATAACAGGAAGCAGAAAATGTAGACCTTGTAAACGTTCAGAAAATCCATCCCAGCGTTTCTGGACTTGCTGTAATTGTTTTGACCGAGGGAAAAATACAGATGGGTATGGGAATAAGCAGAAGCTGGAATGGCAATGGCACCTGCAAAGACGATGTGACGTGAGCAAGGTGTAATGCAGGATTTTGTTAGGTAACTTTGGGTGAATTCTCATACAGTAGGTGGTAGGGTTGTTGAAAGATTAGACAAAGGTTACTACAATACTGAGTTGCTCGTCAAGGTTGACAGACAAAATCTGGCAAAGTTTTTCGTTTTAAGACAGTCGTGCTAGGGGTTAAAGTTTTGTTCATTTTTACTTTTGGGCTGTTTTTTATTAATTGGATGTCAGTAGAGATGGCAAAGCTACATCCGACTTCGCTTCCTGCCGATTCAGAGATGGACAATGAAACATAGACAGTGATCGTCTCTTCTTCAGCTTAAGATTTTATGTCTTTTTGTAGCTTTGATGTAGACAGAACGTAATAAAGACGTTCACAAAAGATGATGTACAATAGCACTAATGATGCACCCAATAAAATAACCGTTGATTACTTATAAACAGAAAAATACTAAAGGTTACAAAAGGTAAGGTTTGTTTTTGCTATGATAAAACTCAACAATTCATGTAACCTTTATGAAACACAAGTGTCATGGCAAAGAAACAATCAGTTGTCCATATGGTCCGATGGTCCACTGAGCAATTGTCACCGTGTATACTCAGTTTTAAAGTGCAGGCACACAAACAAAAATAGAACAAAAAAATAAAAACGTCACACACGAAACCTAGGAAAACAGAGCAAGAATATACTGAGGACACTGCTATAAGCATAACTTTCAAACTTGTAAACAATTACGATGATGTTGCAACAAGTTCGATTTCATTATATCAGTTCAACATACATAGAACTAACGTTATACAGATGATAACAAAATGTTCTTAAAGCCTCTAAGCTCAAAGACTTGATTGACAAATACGTTACTACAAAAGTACGACATATCAACGACAGTAGCGGACACAGGCTAATTTGGTGGGGGGGATGCGATATCAATTTGCAATGAACCCATTGCTTCACAGGACCATATTGCGTAAATCAACCATTTCCGCACACTCTACGTACATTCACGAGGAAACATGTCTAAGGTTGGTTTAGATTTCTAGAAGAAGCTGGAATGATAAAACTAGTCAAACTTTAACACTGCAGCGCTATGGAACCATCAATCAATGCGGCACATAACAGCGATCTGACGTAGTCACTGGCGTCGGCGCAGGTTCATCGAGGACTCGAGATAAACAGTTCACGTGACGACATAATACTTATTCTCATTGTAGGTTACGTTTGTTACATCACAATTACCAGTGGCAGTAGCCAGCATAGTGCAGGAGTGTTGTTTGGCTTATGTTGCAGCAAGTGAGTGTTGTCACTTGGATGCGGTTTAGATCAGTGCTCTTCAAATGGGGAACCTTACATTGTTTAATTGTCGTTTGGAATAGTCTGCAACACCCATAGTAATTTGTGTATAACATTTGTTATTGCAGGTAATTTTGATTAAATAATAACAAGAAGCGGGTTGATTCTGTTTATTTTGAAACCGAAATTAAGAGAACGGA
>Ga0210059_1003900_pt1 | contig 24002 bp, 13 predicted proteins | sample Ectturendosymbi2_FD_188042 | JGI IMG/M metagenome (GOLD analysis project Ga0210059, IMG submission 188042) | Ecteinascidia turbinata endosymbiont from Florida, USA - Sample 2 (SPAdes) (version 2) | ecosystem: Host-associated > Tunicates > Ascidians > Unclassified | place: Key West, Florida...
TTATTATTCTTTCTTCCTTTTGCTGTACAGAAAAAATCTAAATTCGAATTATTTTGTATCGTTAACGTCAATTCCTTTCTATTTTTCGAACTGAAACCGATATTTAGACAGAGAATATGCGCATGAACTCTCGATGACAATACGGTCAATGAAGACAGCCGGGATGGCTTTAAATGTAGGCCTATGTAATAATATCGGAAAATGTAAAGTTAAAAAATCACAGCTAAGGGGTCTTGGTCTTTGGAGGCGTCCCGCTTTGAAGTCACAAAAATATGGTAAGCCTAACTACATAGCAATCTACAAACCAACACAGCATTCAAAACAACGCACTGGCTTAAAATATATCATTTAGGCTATACTGAAATGACTGACTAAAAATTCAGTCTAACAAGTTAATGTCACAGAACAACAATTTTGCATATCAACTTTAAGAAAGAAAAAAGCTATCTGGCCTGGTAGGCCTATCATCCAACATCCAGTCAATGCAGGTTCACGTAGAATAGGCGTGAAGAGTGCAAGGCCTAGTGTAGACTACAGACCACATTAAGAGAGCTAGAGTGCTCTGGCCAGTTTAGACTACAGAATTCAGTGATGTAGTCGAGACCGTAACCTTCGAGACCTGGCTCAAATTTCGAGACGAGAACGAGACTTTGTCATAAAAGCCGAGACCGAGACCTCACATTTCTCTGATGGTAATTAAAGCTAACTCTTTGAATAATGCTGCAACAAATATCTGGCACATTGCCAAAACCAAGATAATAAAAATCACCCGAAATTTGTGCTGACGGCCAAATACGGCAAACGTTCATTTTCACTTTCCTCCTAAGAATATGCAAACTCAAACCTGTGGCCTTATTTACAAATTCCATGAAGAAATGCATGAATATTGAAAATGCTGGCAACGTTTAGAGACGCTATGTCCAACCCAAATTGCTTACTAAGCCAAAAATTATGTCACTGCCTTAACCAGGGCCGCACATTGAGTGACATATTAATGAGGGCCGCACAATGGCTTACTTTGATCTTAGCAAACTAAATTTACCTTAACCGAATGCACTGAAAGCGTTCGAATTCTAGCTGCAGTGCTAACAGACATGATAAAGTGGCACTGAGGACCACCTGAAACAGGAATATCAAATTCATGAGTGTCAAAACAAGGACAGGCTATCAGTATGTAGGATACTTTCCTCAGCGAAAGTCTGAACTGGGCCGAGGGTTGGACATAGCTGGTTTAGACGGTCTACGCATTTTTCACTCGAAAAATGTCGGTGAACCAATTGAATATTCGAGGTGTTTGCCGTTGGCATGCTTCAATAAATTTGTTTTGACTCAGAAAAGTTTTATTTGCTTGTTGGTTACAAAACAATACCAACCCTTCTGTGCAAGGACAGGAGGTGATGCCCTGAAAGTGGAGAAGAGGTGAATCATTACTTTTTATTTTAAAACAAGAACAGTCGATGTGGGTGAGTGTAGGACATCCCCAGCAGCACTAGTCAAAACAGCACAGTAAAGTGGTAACTCCTCAGGAATAGTTGTTTTCCATCATTCAATTTTTTGCCAAGGTGTTTCGTGGTTTATATCATTTCCCAACGAAGTAACAAAACTTTTAAAGTTTTTTACTATCTACCACTTAGGCTACCTGTTTCACTACATTCTTTCTTTTAATGCTGGGCATCTGCATTGACACTCAGATTTATTCGCCACATATTTCGTGTATTATGGCTAACAAAGCTTTGCCATTTTTTGTGACGTTACCTACACCTTTCCTAATTACTTTTCTCCTCACACAACAAGTATTTGATTAAGAATTCTCCAAAGATTTAGAATTAAGAGATGATAAACTTAGAGATTTAAAAAACGAAAGCACTAGCCTACTTTGAATTTCAAAAAGCAAAATTGCAACTAATTTTTCATCCATCCAAACTTGCTCAATCTCTCCAAAACAAGTTTCAAAGATTTTGCTCGTGATTCTGCTGTTGACGCAAAGAAAAAATATTTAGGCCTATTAGAGTAGGCACATAGACGTTTTTGGCACAGATTAGGTTTACGTTTTGAACCAGTGAGGTAATATCCCACCGCATGCCCTACTGCACTGGTGTAGTGATGTTAATGTTGCCCGAGGCCGACCATAAAAATGCTTCTACTTTCCACCCCTCACATTTGCTTACTACAATATAAAATTACAGAAAATCATGTATCATGCTTATTATAACTATAAGGAATAACAAAGCATCTTGAACATCACAATCAAATACTCACAAACTGAAAGGGGTCTTGTTTTTAATTCTCGATTATGGATCTTGCTTTCTCTGCTTGTTAGCCACCCTTCTCGTCATTATTTAGCTTATTTTTTCTGCCTTCTTTACATATGCATGTATGCATGGCTAAATAACTAGCATAGCTGGCACATGCTAGGCTCCTGTTCAGCGGGAAAGTTTCATTTTTTGTCATCACTTGTGAATCAGTTGGCACCGTGGATTTGATGTGTTTTCCATGGCAACAACAAAGTGCACAGGGATAATGAAGCCCTGAAGAAACTTGGGTTTGCTTTTTTGTCTCGCTTAGAACAAGGTGCTCGTAGTTTGTCAGTTTTTTTTACAACTGCGGCAGATCTTTTGCAGGTAACCATTGCCTTCGTATTGAAGACGTTTTCTTTCTCTGATAAAAAGAAAGTATTACATGTTTTCGACAGGCACTGTTGGGATGCAGCATGCTCTAGCAGAATGAGCTAAGTTCGGGATTACCTGTGAAGTTGACTAGCAGTGATATGGTGTACGGCTTCTCGATGATTTTATGGCTCTATGTATAATTTGCTATTTTTTATTGTTAAGATTTGCAATTTTTTATTGTCAAGATTTGCTAGTTTTTATTGTCAAGTTTTTATATTTTCAAGTTTTTCGAAATTTCCATATTTTTACGTTAAACTAATATTCACAACTGTTCAAAATTTCCGTTTCTGCTGCCACACTTGGAGTTTTCGAAACACCGCAAGTCGGTTAGAAGACGCAGAAAGGCCGTAAAGCCTATAGAAATACGTCAAAGTAACTGATCAGTCATGACGCATTATTTTCTCTCTGTACCAAACTCTTATGAGCAAAACTTTTCCTCAAGAGAGTTCCGAGGCATTTTTGAACTTAAAAAATCTTCACCAGCGTGTTTTAACAGTGTTTTGAAAAGCACTGCGAAAAAAAGACATGGTTTTATTTGGCTTCTCAAAAAATAAACTTTTTGTTACTCTTCCGCCTCTTTTGAATAAGCCTATGGGTTTCATAACAAAACTCTTGTAAAAACAGTTCAAAGATAGTCCTTAGCATAGTACTCCCAATCTGTCGTTGCAGAAATTAGGCCTAGGCCTACACGCTGCGGTTTTATTGGTACATGCACATTTTTATTGAAATCAGTATACATTTCAAACGGGGTAGAGGGCAAATTGTTTTCTCCATCTGCAAATAACATAGCAACAAAGAAAGCTTTGCCACTGACCTCCTTGAACGGCTAAATTTTGAATAATCATTTTTTAAAACCGTTTTTCAAAGAACTCCTTCTTGCAAAACTTCATAAAAACAACATATGCAAAGTCTCGAGACAAAGAGTTCGAGACCGAAATCCTTCCAGGCCGAGACTCCAGAAAACGGGTCTCGAGACCGAGACTAAGTCCCGACAGTCGCGAGACTCCATCACGGCTACAGATCACAATAGGCCGACACCAGTTAGCGTTAGTCCAGGCACGCAACATACAACCTCCTTAATGGACACTGAAAAAAGGCCTATCTTGCCACAACAGGAACAGATTCATGCTGGCAAACTTGGCGTGTCCAATTAGTAGATTAAGAGGTGGAACGGGATTACACTACGGTACAGAGATTACGCCATAGACAGACTCGGAGTCATGGCTCAGAAGCCTGAAAAGATGCTTCTGAATATAATGAATGAATGATTGTGCAACTTTTTCCAAAAGTCTAAACCCTCGAATTATCGATAAAGGCGTTTCGGATATCCGGTTCCTGTTTGAAAGCAGTTTTTGAATATCCGTATCCGGTTGCAAACTCACTATCCCGCTGGATATCCAACTGACAAACTGGTTAGTGATCATCTCTGTTTTGTACCAGAGGTGTCCCGAGTCACTTTTTCAGACTCCGACTCCGCTCCTGTTCCAAAATTTTTGAATACGAGTCCGTCAATTTTTCAAATTTGAGAATCCGACGCCTGTTCAGACTCCGGCCACAATGATCGATCCAACAGAAATTTACCCATGTTTTTACTTAAGAAATGACCACACAGAGTGCTGCTACTGCCGAAATCCAAAAGTGACTCCGGATTCGGGTCCGTTTTTTCCAAAATTTTTGACTCCGGGTCCGAAAGAAAAACTCAGTATCCTTCCGGAGTCGACTCCGGCACTCCGGATCCGTTCCCACCTCTGCTTTGCACCATTGGTGCACAGATATGGAAATTTTGCATTCGGATTGGATCCGAAATTTTTCATGAACTCCATATCCAATCCGTATCTGCAAATTTGAAATTGTGGACTCCGATATCCCATCCAAATCCGAAACCGACCACTCAGTTGCACATGAGCCAAAATATTTGGTAGTGTCTATTTTGCCGTATGAGGCAGGCAAACGTTCTGGCAATTTTGCCTTTGATCAGACTGAATTGGTCATGTGACAAGTATAATACGCACAAGAAGACATGGATTAGGGTATAGGATTAGAGTTAGGATTTAGATTTAGGTTAGTCTTCAAATCACCCAAACAAACAAGAAACCACTAACATAGCTTGCAAGAAGCAGCACTGAAACCATGACAACACTCGTCCATTGGACTAAGCCATTACAGATGTCGTTATCAAGTGAGAAGGTTATGCATTTTGAACTTGTCAAGACCATTTCAAACAATTGTTTTTTTCTGTAGGTAAAAGAGCTCCAGCAGTGCTGTTGCCTCATGAGGCACAATAGACAATTCCAACATACTTTGTCTCGAATGCCATGGCTACAACTGTCTACCACAATCAGTTTATAAGAGATCTTGACAAGAAGTGCACAATTATTTTTCTATATTGTAGCGTAAGCTATAGTTGTGCACAATTTTCATATGCTCTTCAAATGGAAATGTTTAAATCAAATGATAGTCTACAACTAGCTTACATTTGTGTACCTGCTGGACTCCATGCAATGCCAGCAGCTATTGTTCGTTAATTTAAGGCAGTGTCTATTTTGCCACCAGGATGGCAGCAGCAAAAGGCTTTGTAGAAAGGAAGTAAATATAACAAAAGATAAACGTACAATCTAACCTAACCTATCCCCAACCTAACCTAATGCTAAGCTAACCTAACCTATCCCTAACCTAACCCTAAGCTAACCTAACGCTAAGCTAACACTAACCTAACCCTAACCTAACACTAAGCTAGCTATGTCCAACCAAATGGCTTACTGGGCCAAAAATCATGTCGTTATCTTAACCAGGGCCGCACATTTGATGACATTAAAGAGGGCCGCACTTTGAATGATCTACTTAGATCTGAGCAAACCAAATTTAGCTGAAGCTAGTATACTGAAAGCGTCCGAATCCCAATTGCAATGCATACAGACGTTACAAAATGGCACTATGAAGAGACCACCTGCATCAATAATGTCAAATTCAAGGTTATCAAAATGAGGAAAGATTTTCAGTTTGTAGGATGCTTTTATTACAGCGAAAACATAAACTGGGCCGCACAAATCCTTCACCTGGGCCGCGGGTTGGACATAGCTGCACTAAGCTGAGCTAACCTAACCGTAATTCTGACCCAACCCTAATCCAAACCTAACAACACTAACCCCTTAGGGTAACACCTAAGAGGAGCTTGAAAAAAAGCAAACAAAAAAAGAAAATGAAAGTCGGCAAGGCGAGAGTCGAATCGCAAACCATTGGCACTGCAGCAGTAGTAACACCTAACCATTACACCACGAGCAGCACAGTGTTTTCCTGACAAAGTGACCTTTTTGTTTGTATTGTGTCATGCAATGAGACCGAATCTTCGACTGCTGGCACAATAGCTCCAGCTGATCTGTTGCCGCCAGAATATCTCGGTAAAATAGACACTACCTTAATTTAACCATAACAGAACCATCACGATAATTTTATGCCCAATGAAATCAAGCAGTGCAATGAATGTTCACCTCAATCCTTCTTTCATTTGAAACTCTTACTCTTTCCAAACTGAACTTCCAGCACTCCTAGTCCTTGGCTTAGAAAATAAACTTGACATTTTTTGTTAAATCCAACACTTCACAAGTTTTCGTTCTCAGCTCAGGTGTATTTCAACTTGGTCAAAATGACAACATGGTCAAAATGTCAATATGTTTTCACCATGTTTATTAAATTTAGTTGTGAGGTAAGGCCACTTTGAGTTAGACAAGTGCGCCACGCCGTTAAGACAGAAACTGGTTCACTTCGTTCAATGCCGAAAAAACTATTTTGATAAACAGTGATAAACACCAATATTTTACTACAGTATGATCTACTAATAAAAATATTTCAAAAACAAACCTGTCTCATCTGAATAACGACGGGCTGCGTCATAATAAATCTATAGAATCAATCATGCTCATCTTCACACAGTTCCAAATACATCTTGCTTGAGATGTCCTCAGTCTTGAAAGTTAGGATCCCGAGCGGTGGGGAACACTGCGGTCTATCAAGAGAAATCAGACAAGTAGATTTTTAGTATATGATTGCGAAATATCGTAATTTTTCCTCATACAACTATTATTGCATACCAAGATATTTGCACGGCCAGATTTTATTTCATTTGGATAATCCGGATCCGAATCCGGTTGAAAAAAAAAAGGTTATCCAATCCAAATCCAAAAAAATCCAAATATCCGGCCAGATTGGATTCCAAAATCCGGATCTTGTACACCACTGCTTTGCACCAACAAAACGAGCAAGTGTTTCCAATTTGAGTTTTTAACTGTTTTTTCTTCCGAATTGTTTATTGCAGAGGTGGGACTGGATCCGGAGTTCCGAAGTCAATTTCGACAGGATTCTGCGTTTTTCTTCCGGACCTGGATGCGGACCGGAGTCAAAAATTTGGGAAAAACCGGACCCGGAGTCACGGCAGTAGCGGGAGTCTGTGTGGTCATTTCTTAAGTAAAAACATGGGTAAAATACGGTTGGATCGATGACTGTTGCCGGAGTCTGAACAGGGTGGGATTCTCAATTTGAAACATTGCCGGATCCGGATCTGGACCCGGTCTCAAGCGAAATTTCTGACCTGTTGTTGTTTTTCAGTTATTTTGCTTCTCAGAATAAAGGAATAACGTCTGGTAATGGATTTTTTTAAGTGTGTTGTGTAAATTAAAACATTTTGGTTAGGTGTCAGGTACTGTTGCAACCTCTCCGGTGGTATTGCGTTGATTGTGTGATTCGCCACGAACGGGATGTGCGTGAAGAACAACACCATACATATATGTGGCGCGAACAAGCAATAATAGAGTGATCATGGCATGTGAACTCTATTGTTGCTTGCTGACACGGTGTGAAGCTTTGCTCATATGCCGCTCGGGATTTCTGATCGCAACAGTACAAATGACAAGCTGTAGCACGGGAATAAGTTTCCCCATTGAAAATTTTCGAACTTAGTCCTTGACGTCAATTATTTTTGTTTTTCTCATCATAGCCCATGCCGTAACCCGACATACTTACCTAAACACGAATTCCTAAGCCCTAATAATCACTTTTACCAACGTATTTGGTATGTAGAATATTACTCTGTGCCTGCGTACATGGTGTGAAGTCAGAAATTTTGCAAGTCAGAAATTTCGCTTGACACCGGATTCAAAAATTTGGGAACAAGAGCGGAGTCAGAGTCTGAAAAAATAACTCCAACCACCTCTGGTTTATTGCTGCAATGTGGGCCATGACAGTATTTTCATTTCTCTGTTGGGACACTGCAGAATAAATAATTTAATAATTTTTGGATTCATTGGTCACAAATACTCCATGAACGATGATGTTTTCAGCTCCTGAATAAAGCTTTAAGAATGTTGGCACGAGATTTTCCAGGCTTCAGCATGATCTAACGAACTTGCAAATGATCTGAAGGTTTTTGAGTGATAAGGTGAATTACAAAGTAATTTGAAGCAAAGTTGCGAACTTCGACGCAAAAATTATTAATCTAGTGAATTTTCGCCGAGAAGCTTGTGGCAGCACTGCTTCGGCCTCCGCGTGGTGTTTATGATCAGCGATTGACGCAGGGTTGGCATGTTGGCCTTTTGGGCCCAAATTTCAGAAATTTGGTCCCAAGTAAATAAGACTTGCTGGCCCCAAAATTTTCTTTTGGCCCTTTGGCTCTTTTTTGGCCCTTTTCTAAAATAGACTGGCCTCTAGCAAAGATTAGATCTGACCACCCTGACTCTGGGTCCGCCCTGTGTCTGAGAAATCATATTTTTTCACTTTTTTGACTAATCGATTGCAGATTTTAACCAAATTTGCAAATTTTGAAGGTTTTTTATTACAAAATTTTGTTAGGATCCCTAGAGTTTCCGAGTTAATGTGAAAGTAGGTTCATCAGAATACCTGTGACTTGCTGCAGTTGTAGAGGTACTGAAGCAGTGAACGTGAGAACTGTTACGACTTACGTTACCCAACGTACTGTTATTCAGATATTGGATGTGTTTGTTGGTTTTGTTCATATTGTTGTTGATCGCTTTAGCACTTAACGAGGATCGATGATGAATTTATCTCAGTTTATGGCTGCACATGGAAATTAAGTTCTCTTACAATCTTTCATCATCATGTAGCCTACTTGTTTTGCTGTTTCGCTACAATTGTGATTGAGGAACATTGCCATTTGATAAATTGCTAAGCATGGGTTGATATGACTTTGTAATTGCTGATGAATTTGGAAAAAATGATTGGATCTTTTTTTGGCCCCTTGTTTGTCTTAGAATTTGGGTCATTTTTGGCTCCTTTCTGGAATAGATTGGCCCCTTAGCAAAAAATAGATCTGGCAACCCTGGTTTGACGTTTAGCGCAGTGCAAATTTTTGTGTTTAGTATAATAATAATGTGTTTTATCATTATCAGCATTCATGGAAAGTTTTTTCAAAGTAACGTTACCTTCTGAAAACACATGTTTTGGGAATAATGTTTGAATGTTTGAAGGAAAGCAGCAAAACTAGTAGACTATGTTTGGATGAAAAAAGGCAGTGGCTAAGATCATAGTTAAGTATTAACCCTGATGCTAACCCTAAACCGTAACCCTCAACGTCTAACCCTTAAATGCTAACCTTAACACTAGACCTAATGCTAACAGTAACACTAACCTTAACCGTAAACCTTAAGGCTAACCCAAAAGTTTTAAAAAAAGAAATCGCTAAGGTAAGAGTCGAACTGAAAAGCAATGCCTGGGCAATGGCATACCAGATGTGAAGCATAGCCGCTACAAGCAGCATGGTGATTGTATGACAAAGTGACCTTTTTATTCGAATTGCATCATGCCACAAGACCAAATGTTCGACTGGCGGCACAATAGCAGCTGTTGGAGCTATTATAGCTCTAGCCGATCTGTTGCCGCCAGCATCTTCACAGTAAAATAGACACTACGAAAAGAGAATACACTTATCATAAACTATGAATTAGGTCTGCCAAGTGAACTTAAATTTTTGGAAGGCAGTGAATTCAGGTCTGCCAATGGACCTTAATACCTTCGGTGCTGATTGACGCATATATGCGTCATACGTTCAAATGCACAGGGTGTGGAATGACACATGCATCATTCAATCAAATACGCCAGGTGTGAATCGATGTATATAAACGCCAAGGCGTTAACTTTTTGCGTACTTGTTGGTTTGCAATGAAATTTTCCACAAATGTTCTTCATATCAAGACACGCTAATCCTGAAAATATTATACAAATTGACCAAAAACTTTTTGAGTTATGAAGTTTGGTAGCAAACCATCTTGCTAGGCCTAGACTATAAGACTTTTTCAAAAAAGTTAGGTGCGCACAGTTGTTTAACACAAAAAACATTTTTTGTACTCAATCGGTTGCAATGAAAATTTACAACAGTGTTCTCCATTATACCTACCCGCATAATCCTTGAAAATTTCAAGTAATATCAACAAGAACTTTTTTAGTTATGCAGTTTGATAGCCAGCAACAATTTGCTAGGCTTAGGCTATAAAACTTTTTGCATAACACTTAGCTCTTGACAGTTGTTATGTGTATAAGGATATTTTTTATTTAGTTGTATTGCTGCATAGAAAACTTCCACATATGATAATCAAACCTATTTTTATCATCTATAAAATTTGAAGCAATTCTGACGAAAAGCTTCGGAGTTAGGTACATTTGTTTCATAACTACAGACGTGCGTAGGCTACAAAACCTTATCCTATACAGCAGGATTGAGCAGTTGTTGTGTGAAGCACCATAACTTTCTTAAAACTAAAGTTTTTGCAGCCATAATTTACTTGAGTTATATTCAGATTGTTATGCATTTTGCCTGAAAATTTGAATTTAATACATAAAGAACTTTGCGAGTTAATTTGTTGAATCGAGCAACTGGATTCTGTTCCAGCGCATCAGAGCAATTGTTTGTGGGTGTAGCTGGCAACACGCTAATTTGGGTTCAGTAGTTGTTGAATAGGGTGCAATAACTTTTAACATGCTTGGTCTTTTGCAACCAAATTTTAGACGCATCTTACCTGAAAATTTGAGGTTAATCGGGCAAGTACTTTTTGAGTTATTCAATTTTGAGTATAGCTATTGGACGAAAAACAACCTAAATAACGTCCTGCACCAGCTAAATAATCTCGTGGAATTCACACCGCACCGAAGGTGTTAATATTTGAAAACTTATTTGCTCGCCGCCTGCAACATGACACTGACAGTAACACACAACGAGTGAGCAGTGAACTGCAGTATTGTAATAGCCTAAGGCTTGGTAGAAATGTACTAAATGTAAAACCTAAATCCTGAACCTAATCTGTTGACCTAAACCCAACCCCTAAACGTAAGGACAGTGTCTATTTTGCCACCAAGATGCCAGCAGCAACAGGCTTGGAAGAAACGAAGTAAAAACAAAAGATAAACCTTAGGGATAACTCATAATGCTAACCCCTAACGCTAACCCCTGCCGAACACAAACGCTAACTGAAGCCTGAACTTAACACCTAAGGGAAAAGTTTGGTAAGTTATGAAAAAAGAAAGGCGGTGAGATTCGAACCGAAAAGCAATGGAATACGAGACTGAAAGCATGACCATTATGCTATGAGCAGCATGGCGATTGCATGACAAACTGACATTTTTATTCAAACTGCGTCATGCCGTGAGACTGAATCTTGGAATGGCAGCACAATAGCTCCAGCCGATCTGTTGCCACCAGAATGTTGGCGGTAAAATAGACACTACCAAACGCAAACCCTAAGCCTAAGCCCTTCACGTAAACCTAACTCTGAATGAAATGTAGCAGCATTTTATTCTAAGCGCATCATCATGTGCCCTGGACCCATAGCCACTGCCCTATTGAAAGCTTATTCGTCCTCCGCCTGTAATGTGACACTAACACATGACGAGTATGGGTGCCTTGTAAATGACAGAGATCTGTCTGTAGTGGATCTTCGAAGAGGATATGAAATGATGTAGCCTGAGTCACAAAAACTAATTTTATGGTGAGCAATGACAATACAACAGTAATAAATATAATATTTCTTGTTAGCCTAGACTAAATTTTGGCTGCTATAGCTATCACACCAAGGTTATTCCATAGTTGGTAACAACAAACTCTTGTGAAATCTAAAAAATGGCTACAACAATGATGAAAATAGAAAAATTGATACAGTTCAACTTTTTGTCATTATGTGTTTAGAGGATAGTAATGAAATTGCACAGAGAAAGTGTTTTTTCTAGTGTATCTTTACCTTTATCTATTTCATAACGAATTTTTTTTCCACTCTGAGTAGTGGGTAAGTAATCACACACCTGTTAATGATATCTGCACTGACGGACATCCATTCTTTACAATGTACCTGAGTGTGCAGTAGACTGCACTACATTTGGTAGAATTTTAGAAATGTACTAAACCCTAAACCTAACCCCTAAGCTGTAAACCTAATCCTTAAATCTGCAGTAAACCCAAAACTGTAATTCTGAACACAAAAGTTCGAAAAGTTTTGAAAAAAGTAAAGAAAAACCGGCCCCATGAAAAGTGCAACCACCATTACCAAAACAAAAGGGGCCATGATGAGGACCAAACCGAAAACCATTCGCACAGTAGATGAAGACATGTCCACTCAACTACCACACTGGTATTGCTAGAGTGACAAACTCAGCATTTTATTCAAACTGCCGATAGACCTATAGCCAGTTGCATGAAAAAAAATTTTGACCCACATTATTAGGCTATGTATGTATGTTTGTATAAGGTTAGGTAATGAAAAAACAAATAAGCAAATACAATGACATATAGGCTACAAAAATGTAATGTTCCAACATATGCAAAGAAAAAATTGGAAAAGCAGCAATATACCGCAAAACTGAAAATAGCACATTAAAAGGTAGCATGGCAAACGTGAATGAAATAATCCCAAAACATTTCAGTTGAACAACATTTTAATATTACAAATTTAAATTGTGATAAATAATTCCAAAGGACTGTATCTGGTTTTCACTTTAAAGGACTAAAAAACTGTGAAGCAAAATTTCTGACCTCAACCCTGAGGTAGTGTCTATTTTTACCATCAACTACAAACGCTCTGCTAAGACTATTTTGCCCTCTGAACTGTATCTAGCTTGGTCCACATATAAGATTGAGTTTGTGACACTAGCATCATTTGTGCGCATGATGTAGTCAAATGATTTGTGTCTATGCTTGTTATACAAGTGATCGCCGGATCAACTTGTATCATTTGCTTTTACTTTGTGAGTAGAAATGACACCTTTAATCATGCAAGTGCTTTTTGTGTACTTTTTCGGGTTTAGCTTTTGGGTTTAAGTTTAGTTTTGGGGTTTAGGTTTTCAGTTAAGGTTTTGGGTTTAGGGCTTAGGTTAAGGAAATTAAGGTTAACACTGTTGGAGCTGGTGTAAATCAAGCGGTTCCTGCGAATTCAGGCTGTTAGCACATGTTTTGCAGGTCCATGGCTCCTCTGCTGAATGCATTAGAAAGCTGTTCAAACCTTCAAAACACTGGGCAAGTCGAGTCTGCAATGAAAAAAAATATTTTTGGTTTTGCTTTTCAGAGTTTTTGTGAGTGACGTCATAAGTGGAGTTGTTTTATGCCTTTTTGGCCCACTTCATCTGGCCCCAGGCCCAAACCAATAGATGTATGGTATTTCGCTAAAGTTTTCATTAGAAACTAGGCTAAAATTTGAGTCTTTTGATATTTTGGATGATTAGCTAAGGTTACAGGTTCAAAATTTATGACCTAAAACCAATAAAATAAGTAATTAACACCCTAATTAGATAATTAATTAATTTGTTTATCTTAGATCATAACTTTTGAACCAGAAACGTTAGAAAGTCAATCAAAGATTCAAAAGACCTGGTTTCTAGCCTAGTTTCCAATGAAAACTTTGGCGAAATACTTTTGTTTAGCGGTTGGGCACCAGGCCAGGTAAAATTAACCAAAATGGCCTAAAACCTCTCACTTATGATGTCATTCACAAAAAACCCAAATTTTTTTTTTCATTGTAGACTTGAAGGCTTGCTGAGTAAGGTTTTAAACAGCTCTTTGGCACATTTGACTGGTGAGTTATGGAGTTGCAAAATGGCGTGAAATCAGCATTTCAAGTACGATATACTTGTATACCGGCACCAGACGTGTTAAGGTTCAAAGTCAAGTGACAAATGCCATACACTCATGAGTATCGCCATTGTCACATGACTAATTCAACCAACTGCATTTGCCTAATGGCAAAATAGCACCAGTAGTGGTTTTGCCTCTGATGTTAAAATAGACACTGCCCAATGCCAAACCTAATCTTAAATCATAACCCAAACCATAATCCAAAGGCAGGGTATATTTTGCTGTCAAAAATGGTCATGTGACAGGATGATATGCTTGTAGTGGTGGATTGTCCTTGTCACATGATGTAAAACCCAAAAACTAACCCTAAACTATAAATATAACCTCTAAAACTAAACCTTAAATCAGTGTTTCTCAAACTTTTTTGCACGTTGACCCCCAGTTAAGGTATACAATTTTCTGTGGACCCCGTGGCTTAACCCAACAGTTACTAATAAAAGGAAAGTATGTTTGAAAATAAATTTGAGCACTTTTTACTTGAAATACATGATAAAATAATACACGATCCGAAAATATGCTTAGAACCTAGGGGCTATTCAGTGATCCACATTTGACCCCGTGACTATTTATTGACCCCTTGGGTGGTCCAATTCACCCTTGAGGGTCAATATTCACCATTTTGAGAACCACTGCCCTAAATGTGAAGCTTTAATGTGAAAGCCAAAGTGACTGCTGAGATCAATAGCGTGCTCATGGCTCAGCACATGTATTGAAGAGCTACGCTGGTCTAGTGCAACTGGAGTAACAACGAAAAGCTTGATGTCATTTCAGCACATGATTGGGCACTGGGCAAGATTACAATAGATGTTTGCCATGCAGTTTAACATTTTTTGTTTCCATGATGATGTAACAACAGAACAAGCAGATATGAAAATTTCGTAGTGGCTTCCTGTAACTTGTAATACATTTCTTTGTTGAGATGTTCAAACTATCGAGACATGAGTGCAGTGTCTCCCAATTTTTCGATGTGCACGGTACCAAGCTTTACAAAAAAAACATAAGGTTGATTAAACAAAGAGGGTGTTTAAAACACATTCACAATAACATAACAGGGTTTTCTCGTCTGCACGGTGTTTGTCATTCACACCACAGGGTTTTCTCATCTGCACCAGTGCCTACTGTCGCACAGGTTGAAAAGCACTGGCCTATATGATATATATACGATATTAAATTTGGAATGTTGCAAGCGCATGAGAAAGATATCACTGTGCAAATGATCTGATGGTACAGTATATTTGCGCACCTTAAGGGGAACACTGGTGGCAGCATTTGATATTTGTTCACCATTAACATATTCGCAGCTGGTCTACAAATATATTGTACTTGGAAATCGGGCTGAAATCAAGCATATTTTGGTTGTCTCACCAACTGCATAGCTCCTCAGCCAATTGTGCTAGAGAGCTTTTCAAACTCTCATAAGACTCGGCAAGTTTTTAAGTCTGCAATTAACACTTTGATGTCCGGGTTAATTCAAGCGGTTCGCAAAAAACAGCTGGATCGCACATGGCTTTGCGTGGGAATATCTCTGCTCCTGTTCGGGTTACGGACCTGGTCGAAGTGTCAAAAGACGCAGCAAGTCTTGTAGTTTGCACTCGAAAAAATTTTTTTGCTTGGGGGATGCTGGTTTTTTGTTAGCGACATCATAAGTGGAGGACTTTTTGGCCAACTTCACCTGGCCCTGGGCGCCAACCGTTAGATGGTAGTATTTCGCTGAAGTTTTTACTGGAAACTAGGTTACGATCTGAATCTTTTGATACTTTGGATGACCTGCTGGGGTTTCGGGTTCAAAAGTTATGATCTAAGTTAATAAAATTTTTTGACTAATTAGTCAAATAGATAATTATTTAATATGTTTATTTAAGAGCATAACTTTTGAACCAGAAATGCTAGAAAGTTGATCAAAGGCTCAAAAGACTCGGACTCGAGCCTAGTTTCCAATGAAAACTTCAGCGAAATACTTTGGCCTAGCGGTTGAGCCCTAGGCCAGACAACATGAGCCAAAATGGCCTTAAACGCTACTTCACTTATGACGTCAGTCACAAAAAATCTGCAATCCTCAACCAAAAAAATTTTTCGAGTGCAGACTAGAAGACTGTCTGATCCGCTTGAGCCCTTGAACAGCTCTCTAGCGCAATCGGAGGAGCTAGGGCGTTGGTAAGGCAACTGAAAACTGCTGATTTTAGGCCGATTTCAAAGTACGAATATATCGTACCCTGGCTCTCAATGTGTTAACCTGTGTTATTTCAATCAACTTTAAAGATTGTGAAACTAGTCCAGTATAAACCATTATGCATAATTTTAGGTTTTGAATTCTATTATACTGATTACATTGCTAGTCTTTTCCTTCTCTCTAAAGCATTGTGCTTGACGGCTATTTTATTGTAAAAAGATGAGTTTGCCAGATACATTTATCAACAGCAAAATAAGGCACAAGTTATTCCTAATTATTGCAGAATATGTGAAGTTTTTATTTTTTAAACATGCAAATATTCTTCATAAAAGTTTGAACATGGCACTAAACTGAATATTATTCACTCTACTTTTCTATCACAAATTCCTACTATGTGATATTGGTAATTTTGGACATGTGAATACATTAATTCAGTATTGGCAATTCTGCAAAATCACTGTGCACTTTTGGCATAACGAAAAGTCAAACTTACCAAACTGTCACTTGCAACAGTGATAGTTTTAATTCAAACTACCGTATATAGTCGCATACAAGCTGACCCTTAAAAACACCCCAAAATGCAAGTATATATGGTAGAAGACTTGTCACATCTTTTGAGGGTTTGAACAGCTTTCTAGCTTCATCGACTGATGAGTTATATGGAGTTGCTAAGCGATGTTATAAACATGGTTCATGCAAGCTGTCATGGCAGCAAAGGTGTTAAAGAGTATAAAGGTTAATCATTTTGTTTGTGGGCGTTACAAAAGTCAAAATTTCCCCTGATTTTTTTCTGACATGAAATGCTGTTCTGCCTTAATTTAAAAACTTTGAATAACCTCAAAAAATAAAGCAGTTGTTGTTCAGTAATGTTATCTTTTATAAACAGACATTTCTTACTATTGTAAGCATTTTATGTCAATCTGTTTGATATAAGTTTTATAATATAAAAATGACTCAAGAAGAAGAAGTCAGTGACTTGGAAAAAAGACTTATACGTCAAGTTGAGTTTTACTTTGGCGATTACAACATGCATAGGGACAAGTTCATGATAGAAGAAATGAAGAAAAATGAAGGTTGGTTTTCAATGGACACCATGTTAAAATTTCAGAGACTAAGCAGCTTGTGCTCAGAACCTGGAACTATCCTTGCTGCTTTAACAAAATCAAAAAGTGCTCTGTTGGATATTGATGTGGAAGGGCAAAAGATAAGACGAAAGCCAGATAAACCTTTGCCAGAAAATGATGCCAAATATCGCCGAGACTTGCAAATGCGATCAGTTTATGTAAAGGGTTTTCCACAAACAGCAACCATTGAAGAAATAACAGAATTCCTAGAGGGCTACGGTAAGATTGATGGAGTCCAGTTGCGACGATTTAACAACAAACACCAAGGCTCCATGTTTAAGGGGTCTCTATTTGCCACTTTCAGCTTCTTAGAAGATGCTGAAAAGTTTTTGAATGACACCATGGTTTATTACAAGAACAATACTAATCAATTGGAAAGGATGAGAAAAGAGGCATTTTTGAAAGAAAAGGAAGCAGAGATTGCTGAAAAGCGTGGTGGCAAAAGAAAAGTTCAAAAGAATGAAGAGGAAGAAGAAAGCACAAATGGGCAATCTGAGGTTAGTAGTTGGATCCATGTGACTAATCTTGAAGATGACACTATTTCTCATATCGATATTAAAGAACTGTTTAGAGAAATAGGTGCACCAGAGCCTAAATTTTTTAGTAGATATGAAAAGAATGGTTTGACTGGTTATGTGTTGTTTGCCAACAAGGATGGCTCATGTGCAGAAGAAACTTTGAAATTATTGGAAAAAAATAAAAATGGTTGTGTTGTGTCAATAAAAAGTGCTGAGAAAGTCACATTTTCTGAAATGCCAGAAGAAGAAGGTAAGAAAGCCTTGGAGTGCTATGAAGAGTTTTATAAGCATAGGAAACCAAGAAGGAATCAGATGAAACAAGGTTTTGGTGGCAAGAAAAAGCAAGGTTTTCATGGAAAACATAAAAAGTTTGATGATAACAATACTTCTGAACCAAATGCTAAACAAGCAAAATTGGAATCGTAGATGCCCTACAAGTGGTAATTTACAAGTTTGTTGACAGAATTGGTCTTCATCCCAGTAGAAGATCGGTGTACAAGTTGATGTCCTGGTTTAAAAAGAGCAGAGAAGTTTGCAAAACATTTATTTGTTTGTGCCAAACATGGTTTCAAACTTTTTTGTAGTGCTTACTTTGCTACCGTCTGGTGATCTCCAATAAATCATCAGTGATCAAGATTCTTTGCCTAAAAGTGATAATATTTACAATGGTTTGTCTCCATTATCATGTTTTTCATTTTGCATGCCTCCAATAAAATGCTCCATAGTGATGAGCTCAATCCTGTTCTGTCAAAAGCAGTTTTCTAACTTCTCATCACCTGTTGCATAAAATTCTAAGTTTTGGATATTTTAGTAATGAGAAAGCTTAGAAATAAAGTGGTTGCAGACTGGTTTAAAACTCATTATCCACATGTCTTGGTTATATTCTCTTGCAGTCTTAGGTTGTGCAAATGTTAGTTATTTGATGGAATCATTTGTCTGGACATTTTCAAAAAATTTTAATTTGTGTTCTAAATCAGTCAACATATTTTGTTGATTTGCAACAATACCATCTTATTAAATTTGTGTTTAAGACCCTATAATCAAATAGGGCCAACATCACAATTGATTAATATACTGAAGTGAGTGTTGTGCATTGGTGGAGGATATCACAATTTGCATTTGGAATGTGTTTTTTCCTTTTTTAGTGTTCTACTTTGACTTTTATTTTTGTGAATCCAATTTTTAGTTTGAACTGCATTTTCATTTGGCCAAACAATGTACCATAATGCGGTGTATGTTTGCTGCAGCAGTATCTACATTACTAAATAAACAAAACAGATTAAGTGTTTTAATTATTATGTCATTGTAATATCAAATGGTGAACAGCTGTAAATCATGAAGAAGCAGCTTATGAGATACAAGCTTATAGCTGATCAAAAAGTTGGAAGGTAAGAGAGTAAATCAATTTGATACTTACAGCTAGTGCACTCAAGATTTCTAGAAAAACTGCATGCATTTTTGTAAATACTGTAAGTGTTTGCATTTATGGCTAAATTTATTGGGTATGGTTGGGGTGACTAGCAGATCAAAGAGTGAATCCACCAATGTTTCTTTTGGTCGAGTCCAGGTTTGTTATGGAGCTGAACTTTCCAAGTTATTAAAGTTCTACTGTACATGTTTTTCTATTGCTGGGTGTAGAACACACTTTCAAATGCCGTATGTTGAGTAAAAGAAAAATTTTCAGATATTTTTGTCGTAGATCTTTCTGCAAGATTAGAATTGACACCAAAATCCTCTTCAACGTAGTTCTCACACGATTTTGAAGGAGGAAGTTGTTTTTATTTTTTGTATTGTTTGTTAACATATTCATCTCTAGCTGTTGCTACTTATCACAAGTATATCATAGACCTTTCACAACCGAGAATCAGAGGCTATGATCTTATCAGATAATATATTTTTCCACAGAATAGGCATCTTCAGTTCTTATTCATATAGAATGTCCAGCTGTTATTTAATAAATTCATACACAATGCCACAGAAATCATGGGTTTGGAGTATTGTTGCAATATTTATTTCAAGTGTATGATGCATATACTTAACACGTTTACTGCTGGTATATGAGATCCTGATACTTTGAGCTCCTGCATTAGTCGCAATTTTTGCGCCACTTTGCAACTCCATAGCTTGCCACTAAAGAGTTCTTCAAACCCTCAAAGGATGCAGCAAGTCCCTTAGTATGCACTGAAAAAATCTTTTTGGTTTTGGGTTTAGGACTTTTTTTGTGGGTGCCATCATAATTTGGGTAGGTATTTAGCCATTTTGGTTCAGACAACCTGGCTCTGGGCTCAAACCGCTAGATGGAAATTTTTGACTCAAGTTTTTATTGGAAACTAGGCTAGAATCTGAGTCTTTAGAGCCTTTGATCGGCTTTCTAGCATTTCTGGTTATAATCTTATGGCCTAAAACAACAAATTAATTATTTAACCAGGGGATTAATTAATTATCAATTAATCCCCTGGTTTTTTAATTGAACCAGATTTTTATTAATTAAACCAGAAATGTTTATTAATTAAACCAGAAAATTATTAATTATAGTAGAAATGCTAGAAAGCAAATGAAGGGCCGCTCTAAAGTCTGGTATTTTAGCCTAAAAAGTAACTCCTGGCGTTGGTGCCGAGAGCCCGGTTACCTTGACCTAAAACATGTAAATATACCCCTCATTATGACATCACCCACAAAAAAAACAAAGCCAGAACTTCCTATTTTTTAAAATCTGAGCTAGAAGACATCTCGCACTTTCATAGGGCTTGAACAGCTCTCTAACTCAATTGGCTGGTGAGTTATGATCGTGCAAAGTGATGCAAGAAAAGTAGCTCACGCAAGTTTTCAAAGTACAAGTATATGGTGCACTGACTCCAAGTATGTTAAGTTTACAACACAGCATTTGCAAATTTGTGATTCACATTGTGGGCAAATTATTTACAAAGTTATTAAATATTTTCTCAGAAATACCACTTTTTTTTTTAAGGAAAATGTTAGGAACCCGGTTTGGATCTGTAGGGATCCGATTTCTCTGATTATAGGGACCCGATTTTTTCTGATTTTAGGGACCCGATGATAATATTCTCTGATTCTAGGGACCCGAATCGGGTCATGTTCCATTTCAAATGGATTATAAATGTTAATAAGTGCAATGTGGTTCACATCCGTAAGCCACTATTTGAAATACTCTGTCAAGGCCAGCTTAGAAGTGACTGCTAAATATACTTTTCTCAGGGTTCCTACATAGTCTTGAAAAGTATGGAAAAAAGATTGTCATTTTCTAGTGTGGAAAAGTCGCAAAAAATTTCTTTTGGTTTGTTAGTATGGAAAAAAAAAAAATTTTCCAGACCTAGTTTCATAATTTTTATCAAAAATTGATATAATTTTACTCATGCCGTGTTAAACATTACAGTGCCTCTAAATGACCTGGGTAGGTCATATGGAAATGTTAGGTCTGGAAAAAGTCCAGAAAATATCGGGAAAAGGTCTTGAGAAAGTCGAGAAATTTATATTCAAAATTGCGTATGAGCCCTGTTTTCTACTACACCTTCAACTCCATCTTGATGTCTGAAAACTTTTGTCGTAAGCACTAAACGTATTACTTCAATGCAGTGCAAATATGAGGAGGCTATCTAGGCAAGCCATAATACATTTTTTCACAACAATCACTACACAAACAACGTTGATCAAGAAGAAGATAAAATTCTGAACCCGGGTTCAAATCCTAGACGAGCCCCCATTTTATAGTTTTATAAGTCCAGGTAAAGTTTAGTAACTCCAAGTGTTTTATGATAACTGGTGACACAATGCTTAATGCGTTCTATTTGTTCTTCATTTCGAAAAATATTATTTCAGGATTTTCTGACAGATCTCAAACTCTAAGCACATGTTCTGATGACTGTCTAGGTATCTAGAAACCTAGAGAGAAAAGCAAACACCAGACATACAACAAAATAACGTTAATTATTGTAACACAGATATTTGCAATCCTGCATAACTGAATAAAACCAAGCTCATGCCGAATGCCTTTCAGAGACACACATTTCTTACCTAGTTTCTCAACGAAAGCAGGGCACATTTACTAAGGAGCGAGTGTGCCATATGTCACATGGGCAAATGCATATTCAAATCACAACCATAAGAGTCAATAGGAATTTGGTATTTCATAGAAGAAAGGGTGCAATGCATTCTTGCCTCATTTTAGGGCGTTTGTAGAGGCAGTGCTCTGGTTTGAGATGCCGTGGGCTGTTGGAAAATTGGTTGAACACATTGTCAAAAAAATCAGCGTACGTCATGGTTTCTAATACAATTGCATTACGTATACAACTAGGTACATACGGTAGCCACTAGTTTCATGTTCAACACTCCAAGCAATTATTGCTGATGCTTTGTGCTCTAGCCTGAAATAATCATGTTTGTTACCTCAAAACTGTTTCAAAAATGATCAGGCGATCTTATTCTAATAATGAATGGCAAGAACTGCTCTGTCCATGAATGGCGGAATAGGTTGCAGATTGATAAAAACCCACTGATTTCTAGCATATCATGTTTCAACAGGGGCGCATCCTGGGGATCTGTTTGGCTGTCATGACAGACCCCTTTGTGCTGCAAGTAGGCTACTCAGCATTAAAGCCGATGATAAAATATCAAACGCAGTCACTGCAGGTCTCTAATGTGGGTGGTTTGGAACAGGCAGCAGCCTACATTTCCCTTCTAACATTGCATAGTATTACGAAACAACAACGTCCCTGCCTTTAAATGCGCCTGCGCAATGACATGAAACAATTCAAGTCTTTGAACACTTTAAATTGATCTTGTGTCGAACGCGCGTGTTTCGGAATATCCTCCTCTGACAATGCCAACTCCAATGCAAGCAAAGCTGTCAGAAGCTTGTACACTGCCACACACACGCAGAGCTGTTTTGTAAATATTTCGCTTCATGGCGAGAGGGCACAGTGTCCAATCGCGATGATATTGTTTTGCAATTTCGGCCTATATTCTATCTGCTGTTTACACCTACTAGGTTACCAATAAATCAAAGTTTAGGTCTTTCTCAGTGTTGCGCCAAGTAATGCGGGTTCGTTTCAACTTCAGCTATATTTTTAAGAGGAATTTCTCATAATGAAAGGCCCAACAGCTAGCCTCAGAAATTGTGGTCGCATTATCTGAACGAAATATCAGTCAAGCGTTGTATTTCGAAAATAGCTTTTTTAGAATTGAGCATTTGACAATGTTGTTTTCTGCACAAAATGTCCTATATTGATTTCGAGTAAGTCACTTCTACATGACAATGTAAAATCATCAGAGCAATTGCAACTCAATTGTTCTTCCCCGCAGTGATTTTGCAAGTATATTTATAACACCGCCATCTTTGATAGACAGCGTTCCACAGACGAAGTTGTGCAGCTGATTGTCAGCTTCGATTTTAAAAGTTTATGTACATATGCATAAAACAGCTCTCATTGCTGTACATGTGGCTGACATTTTCTGAATGTTCGACAAGCTAAGTATCTTTTCAGCACCATGTTTCTAAGAACAAACATCAATTGTGATGTAATAAATGCGCTGTGACCAAAAGCAATGATAATTTGGAAATCTTTCCTCGTGTGTTGCGACGCTGAGGTCAATACTACTATCTATTCTAAATAGAGATCGATCGATATGACTTGTTTGAGGACGATACCGATATGTCAGCCATTCATGGGCCGATATCGGCTGATACCGATATTCCGGATGTAATGAAGTTTAATAACCTCTTAGATGTTCATTGCGATGCTGTTGCTGTTGTTGATCCCGGTCTCATAGACCCTAGCGGCAATTATTCTGGTGACCACTTCGCCATTGTCGCTCCATTAAATTTCATAAAACCCAGTCGTCAAAGGAAAACTGTTACGTTTCATAAATACACATCAATAAACCTCACTGACTTCAGAACAGACATACGGATGGCCCTAAAGGCTTGCCTTCCCCATAACGACACTGCATCTCTTGTTGAATTATATACACACACGTGTAGTGATACCATCGACTTGCATGCCCCGCTCATTACCAAAGTCGTAACCATTCGGCCAGACACAGCATGGTATACAAAAGAACTGTGGCTTGCAAAAACCCTTCAAAGAAAGCTTGAACGGTGTTGGTGAAAGACCGGATTAGCTATACAAAGGGCTATGGACAAGGATCAGTGCGGAGTTGTGGGACGCCTCATCTGGTACGTGAAGAAAAATTATTATGAAAGAATACTGAATGAACTTCCACGTAATCAAAGTAAACTTTCAATCTTCTTCCTAGATTATTTGGATTAAACAATCACGAATGTGCCAATCACAATCTTTCAGTGAATGCCAACGTTTCTGAAGCATTCAGTAAATTTTTCAGTGAGAAGGTTAACAACGTGAGGACAACACTAAAAAGGATTAA
>Ga0210059_1003901_pt1 | contig 24000 bp, 15 predicted proteins | sample Ectturendosymbi2_FD_188042 | JGI IMG/M metagenome (GOLD analysis project Ga0210059, IMG submission 188042) | Ecteinascidia turbinata endosymbiont from Florida, USA - Sample 2 (SPAdes) (version 2) | ecosystem: Host-associated > Tunicates > Ascidians > Unclassified | place: Key West, Florida...
TGACATGATTGCTGTTTACGCGTGACTCTAAAGTCTCCCGGAGTAGAAGCACTCTGTGCTGCCTCGTTCGCCTCCCCAGATGCGTAAAGGGCGCAACGTGGGGCCTCTAGCTGTGAATAGCTGGTGAGGAGACTGTTGCGAATTTTTGGACGGGCCCCTCTACCCAAAGCCCGAGCGCGGTCCATGATCACCCGCGCGACGACCGATGCGCAATGGATTTGGTTAATTTTGCGCATTTCTTTGTAGTAACTGCCCCGAATTGTACCGTTGGACAGATCGGTGGCGCCATTTGCATAGCAACTTTGCGATATCAGGGGTACCACGAGAAGGCTTTGGTGTGGGAGCAACTGTGTAGTAGAAACTCTGTATCTGTCTACTGCAAGAGCCGTCACTCGGCGATAACTACACCTGAAAATGTGAGGCTATGTATTGCGCTATTACTTTTCTTGATGGGACAGGGTGGACGATATTTTTATCCTTTTCCTGCCACAACCTCACCACAAACTCTACGTCCTATTTCTGCCGCAATTTCCGCATATTTGAGGGACTAATTTTATTCAATCATCCTCGTGTATACACGAAACCTTTAAATTATGCTTAATTGCCTCGCTGATATTTATTAAAAATTGCGCCCTTTGGGTTTGCTGAAAAACAGTGGCACACAAGTTTGTAACAACGTACTAGGTTGCTTGAGTGAACAATAACAATTGCTCGTCCATCACCCAATCAAAATGCGATCTAATATTTTACACAGGATGTTGCAAGCTAGGACTTTTATTGCAGTTGTCATACCTGGGCAAACATGAAGTACGGAATCCCTCTTATAAATGCTTTGGCCTGGCGTGGATCATTAGTCCATTCTTGACCATAATCAGTTTGGTTTTGCGAACAGAAGTTGCTCATACTTAAGGCAATATCATTCAGTTCCCAACAATAGCTGTTCGCAAAGGTGATGAGAGTTTTTTCCGAAGAGCTTCCCAAAGAAACCGGATAACAAGACAGAGCTTGTCCTGAACACAATTATGAATACCAAATGTAAAACTTGCACTGCATAATTTTTTTCTGCTAACCATTAAAGACCAGTAAGCGCCCTAGACGGGGAAGTCGGTAACTGCAAGACTCCAAGGGACTTGAGGTAATATCTTTTTCAAGGTGAAATGGGATTTTGAAGTTATCGACTTGCTTTGAATGGCAAGAAAATGACCTAAAAGATTTTATAATAGTTAGTAGTTACGGTTGTGTCACAAGAATTGTAATGCAAGTCCATTAATCAATAGTTCAGGTCAAAAATTGCTTTTTGACGTAAGGACATATAGTACGGCTGAAATCGAGAACAAAAGTAAGACTATTGCAATGCTAGCAGATGGTGCTTATTTAGTAAACGTAATTGATTTATCTTGGACGAAAGCAGCAACAGCATTACCGGGTGTGAGTGGTCGGTGATTCTGAGCTTGCTGTCGCAGAGTGACATATCATGTGGAACAACTGAGATATAACTTATAGTGTCTAAAGGGCCCCTTAAAATCAAATTTTGGACACTTCATAGTTGGTGTATGAAGTATATATCTATGTATATAGCGATCGCAAACGTATTACCTCATGCGGTCTTAGCACCATACAAACTATTGAACGTATAAAGGTATATCTATTGCTGTTGCTGAAGAAGCAATTCAGTAATAAAAGCATGAATGAAAGGCATTTACTGTGATATTACTCCCATTTCAGGCAACTTTGGTGACTGTCGATGTCACGAAAAACAATCTCACAATGGCATGATAGATTCGCACTTGGCCTGAAAGCGTATTGCCCTAAAATACATTTAACGCCACAAATAAACTTGCATGAAAAAATAAAATTTGAAGCAAGATTTTTAAACTGCTGGTGTGAAAAGACTATCAAGCACATTAGCCCAGATTATGAAAAAAAGGTTATGACCATGTTCAACAGAAGCAAGACACCGACTGCCTAGTACCTACATTATACACATAAAGCGAGTCTTTTGCTTGTGATGTGTCTTTGTGCACTTTTTTACATTTTTTCAGCCAACACCATTGCAAAACTTACCAAGCAAAAATTCTAAAATTTTTCTCACTTTATTGGTATGTTATAACTTAGACGAGCTAAATAACTAACAAGCTGAGTTTTCGTTGCGGTCTTTACGAACCACATACAGTTTGTCATTTCTTTGTCTTAGGCCAACATTACATCAAAACATAAATGTTCACTGCAATAGGAAGACTTGTGGTGTGTACTCATCTAAATTGAAAGCCTTAACACAGTTACCGTTAAAGCGAACAAGGAAAGTACCGGCTTTCTCCACTAATTGATTTGTTGTATACCAGCTAAGTCCGGCGACCATGTTTCTTAAAAAGATCTGCTGAACGACAACGGTTCAAGTTATGTTTGGCAGGCATGCAACAAGAATGGGTGAACGAACTGTTCAACGTACGCTCTTTTACAGTTTTAGCTACGAAGTTTGCACGCTTGTTCATTGAAGCGTCGTTCGAAAATTCAAGTCGCCGCAGGTAGGACTATGCAGCCATCAGTGACTGCAACTGGACGGTAAAATCACTTGTGAGTTGCGACGCTTTTATGTGTTGATAAATTGTACGCATTTTGTCGTCTGTTTTTACTTGATGTAATTTTATCGCGTTCTGTAATGTTTAATTCATAAAATGTGGTTGTATGCAGCCAGAGAAAATCAAATATGCGCATGTTGAAATGCTTTGTTTAGACCACTGCACCCTACTGTAATTATATTGGAATTCATAAATTTAACTGCAAAATAATCATGGTACCAGATAGCTCACCAGTTTGTGCAGGAAATTATTTATTATAGAGTTCAACGAGTGTAAAGCATTTTCAGAGAGTGTCTGTTAATCTCCATTTATGCTTCTTAAGCACCAAAAAGGAGGGCATTTGCATCAAGGGGGGTCATTCAAAGGAGCGCAACAGAGGTTTCGGGGTTGGCGTTGCCCCAACTAGCCCCTGGTTCGCCACTGGTCAGCATAACTGGGGTCCAAGTCTTTGATGCTTGTTCGATCACTCACGTATTTACCCTCCAGTTAATTCAAACAGTGAGCAGAACAACGTGGTCTTCAAATTAATACAAGCGTGTAATCTGGCGCTATCGATCTATTTTAAAACCAGTACAGCAAGCACTGATCAAGAAATCAGGCCTCGCCCAAGTTTCTACAAATTTAACATATATATGATGCGCTTTATAAACTAAACCAGTATATCGCAGTTGATCTTTTTCTTCCAGATTGGAGATGAGTACAGTCATTTTTCCTTTTATTTTGGATATTTAAACTGTAGAGCTCGACCGATGCATCGGCATGCCGATATATGTCGGCCGATATGGCGATGTTGCCGACATATCATATCGGCAATAATTGCACATAAAAGCCGCTACTCTATTGTTCTGCACGGAGTGTTCGAAAACCCAAGTTACTACTTCGTCTCTGATTGATTAACGCAAATTCTCTGTCCTGTTCCTTACGGCGCGCAGCCCTCCGACTGCATGCATCACGTGGTGCGCAATATACAGACCGCTTGGCAATCGTCCCAATAAACCGTTCTATTACGTAACATTCGCTAGCAGTCTTTTGCGTGGTAAGCAGATGACTGCCTGCAAATAAATTAAGTTACTTGCTGTGGTGGCATTGTGGCCTAAATAGTACATAATGAGGAAAAAATTCACTGTAGTGTCTTTCAACTGTGGTTTGAGTAATGCAAAAATATCGGTATCGGCAAAGAAAAATGAAAAACATCGGTATCGGCCCAAAAACGCTTTATCGGCAGAGCTCTAGTTTAAACACATTGTTTGTATTGTGTCTTTTTTGTTTACTTGCACGAAGGAATAGCCAATGCTGCAGTTGAACAAGAAATGGAGTTTTCCTCAAGAAAATTTTTTCCTGATGGAATTGTTATTGCTAATATACACCACACAACCACAAAATATTTCCGTAAGCCAGAGTGTGCCACTCTAAACACTCAGTAAACCATTTTTGAACCTTTTCCCACAAAAAATACAGCACTAAGAACCACAAAACACTTTGGACATCGTAAATGGAGATAACACTGCATAATCGTTTTTTTATTTTAATATCAGCTATGTTTAAGAAAAACTTTAGTCTGCGGGGTCGAAAAGCACAATGAGTTTTTTGAAATTTGGTTTCAGTTTGTTGTTAGAAAATCACAATGATCTTCAGGTTTGGATTCTGAGAAACTAACGTAGCAAAATAAGCTTTAAATGAGAGAGCCACATGCGCCCTAGGAGCCGGGTGATGCCGACCCCCTGCCTTAGGCCTAATAGTGCCTTGGTAAGCAGGGTTGCGGAGTCGGAGGTAAATATCCGACTCCGACTCCAACTCCGACCTTTCCAAAATGTCCGACTCCGATTCCGACCTTTCCAAAATTTCCGACTCCTTAACATAAAGGGAATGAAATTTGTCTGTTAAAATCAATGGAAATCGTGGTGCACAGCAAGAAATCTTTGTTGCAACAAGAGTTTCAAAGGAAATTGTACCATTGCAACAGGAATTCCCAATTTAAGAGTGTGATTTTAAAAATGATCTAATTGGACATCCGGAGTCGGACAAAAATCTGACTCCGACCCCCAGTGTTGTTAGGAATCCGACTCCGAGTCCACCCAAAAACCTCCGACTCCTTACGACTCCGACTCCGGCTCCGCAATCCTGTAATGGTAAGACCATGGAAAGAGCCACAAAATTCCTCAAACATCTTCATCGAACCGCACAAACACCAACTTGGATTCTAATGCGTTTTGCTTCAGGTTTTTAAAATCACTGACACGATTGAAAAAGGTAGGGAAAGCAAATCGCTTGTGATAGCAAACAAAATATTATACGCGAAACGTGCAACCTGTTGGACGTTTACAGTAAGCGGATTCTGAAAACGCACATTATTTGAGCAAATCAGAGCGGTAAGTCTCAAATTCCCTTGCTTTCAAACGTATTCTTCACTTATGTTAAGACCAGTATTTTTTTCGTGTGAAATTAAAAAAGAAGAAAATCCATTGGTATCCACACGCCAACTGACAAATAAAGTTGTTTTTGAAGCAATGAATGTTATTCGTTACTTCATGCACAATTGAACAAACAGGAAAGTATTTATTGCAGAGTGTTTCTTGTTCAGTTTGGTTGGCATGTATGTTAGGAAATTCGTACAACAAAAATTCACAACTTCAAACCCACTTCTGTTTATGTGAGGTTCTCTTCAGTAATTTTGTGTTTTCGTTTTCAAACCTGTTCAAACTTCACTTATTATTTCCTTAAACAAGAGAAAAACTTGTGTTTCGAAAAGCATGAAAACGTAATGAAAGTTAAGTTATCAGTTGAGGTTCAGTTCTATTATACTCACTTCGTACTCCCTCTGGAGTGTCGTGAGTGATAAGCGGCGTCCATATCTGCTCGCTTGCGCGGGCCATGCAGCTGCTTTCGTAGTGAATGCTGCGTTGATGGCAAGTCAATGGCAATAACGTGAGTGAACATGTTTTTCCGGTGTGAACCTTTTGCTTGTGCCCAGTCATTAACGCCAGAAAGGGACTGAACAAGCTGCAAGTACCGCTTTCCGAGTCTCTAGTGTGACTCGACCGTAAATCGTACCAATTGTACCAGTTACAGTGGCGCTTGGTCATCCAGTTGTGCACCACTTAGCCGGTTGAACGGAGTTAAAATGTGCCAGAAGCTACCTTAGTCCGCTGCTTTATAATTTTCATATTAAATTCGAACACAAGGTCACTACCAACGATTAATCAGCAGAAACGCACACCAAGAGGTCAAACTTTCGTTTTTTTTTCTGTGTCCAAGGGCACGATATTGGCCACCTCACCACAAAATTTGATTTCATTATAATGAATTTTCTCAATATTTTTGAGTCTTCACACTGATTTTGTTGCAAAGCTCTATTTCATTCATAACAGCGAATCGGAAGTTAGTCTCACAGAAAGCATCTCACAAAATGTTGCGCGGAGCCGCTGTGATGTAACTGGGGCTTCAGAGTTATGGTTATTATAGCCTTGCTTATTATCTTACCTGCAATGCTGACAATCTTTGTGATACCTGCAAGTGCTAGCAACACATAAACTCCTATCCATTTGATCATCCGATCTGTGCCGAGCTCTATCACAATGTTTGTTTCTTGTTCTTTCGATGATTCTTCAAATCTTTTCATCAATGCTTCACTATTGCTCAAACCAGACATGGTGTTGCCACAAGCATAGAGCCACGGAGTCTGCGTTTCAGATTCAGCAAACTACACAAGGAACCTTTAAGATAAAAGTTTTTGATTTCATAAATAATTCATAAAGAAACGAGTTCATTTGTGCATGCGCTTTCGATACTAGCAAACAAAAACTTGCAAAGCCTCAAGCGCTAAATTTCAATGCTTTCGAAATGTGTAACAAACTTTTTGAAAAACATGTAAGGAATCCTGCTAAAAACTGCACCAATGTACGTACACCACTGCGAGGTGTTGGAGCATCAATTATAAGAACAGTATGACCAGATTATTGATCCGTGAGACGCACATCAACTGTGGTAGTCTTCGACATTTTGTCAGACTGGTGCACGCGCATGATAGCAAAAAAGCTTACGACTCTAACTGACCTGGAGCGCGAGGCAGGAAATAAATGAATTTTCACTGTGAGCGAAAAAACATGGCTAGATAAAAATCTAATGTCACGGTGCAATTTCAGCTCACCTGATTGAAGTCAGAAGGGTTACGCTTTACTTCATATCTGTTTCTTGCAATTCAGAATAAGAATATGTAGTCCCATTTGTATGAATAGCCGGGAGGAAATGTTTTCATATCTCCTCAGAATTCACAGTATTAGCACGACTTAGGTTAAAACGCAGGTACACGTGTTCAGTGATGTTGGGCTTTGCTTGCACTGACAACACAGTTCTGTTTTTCTCTTGAAATGTCAGTTACGCAAGCAGTGTTTAGGGACGCGTAAGGTATTTTTTAAATATAGTAAAGGAAGTGATTGCTTGTTAGCACATTTGATGTTCACAATTTTAATTTGATGCAAGTGCCTGTAAGCTAATTAGCACTTTCATAGCTATTCATTTCACTTGCAATTTCACGCCAATTAATGTGTGTACCTCTTCTTTCATTTGTCGATGTAACTGATTAAAAAAGTAGTGGATTGATGAAAAAGGTATTTATCTCAGAGTTAAAATACGCAGTTTTTGCTGAGAAAATGTGAGCGCAGTGTCGCGACGTTGAGTACACAGTAATAGTAGCAACATTTTTTATCAGTTGTTTTAAGTCTTATGATGTTGTCCAAATAAGCCAAATTCTACCTAACTAATCAAAGCAACATTTATTACGATGAATAACAAGTGAAAACCCTGCTTTGAAAATTTATAAGTCCTGAATTGTGAAGGAAACTAAAACACCACATTGCTTTGCTATATGTGTTGCTTTGCAGAAAAAATCAGTGAACATGAAGTTGACCAGCCTAGTTATATTGACAGTTGTAAAAGCTTGATTATTATAAGCAAGATAATTGTATACGAGCCCAACAACCCGAAATTGAAGCGGGTCAAAGAAAGTGGAACTTCTTTCAAAAACATCGCCAGGGAAAAAAAGCTAAAAAAGTGTGAGGGAACCATCTTGAAATTTGTTAGCTCTTCAAATCCTTCTTCAGCAGTATCAATGAATGAAAATCCTGAGGATAGTGGTGAATTTCAGGAAGATATTATACAAGAAATAACAGCATTAGCAACAGTTCAAGAAGCGACAAGTATTCAGCAGATACAATTGCAGTGGCGGATCCAGACCAGGCGTTTGTGGGGGCAGTCTTATGGCGGGCGTCAAATCTTCACTTGTTTAATACCTCAGATTTTCTACGACAATCGTTGGATATTACATAAAAATTGGTTACCTTATGAAGGCCAAGAAAGTGGATATTTTTGTTGGTTCAACTACTCGATATTTCAGGAAATCACCAGTTTAAAAGAGCCTTAGGTCAATAATGCACAAGATTTTGAAGCGGGTCAAAAAAGATGGGCCACCATTTTTTGCAAGCTGCACAGTAAATAACAGCATTGTTGGTGTCCCAACCAATCCCTATATCCATGGGGGTGGATGTTTTCAGGAGGGCAGTTGTGGATTTTTCCAGGGGTTGGCCAAAAGGGTTATTTCGAGGGGGTGTCAACAGTGGTGAAATTTTATTTTACCAACTCGAAACTTAGAGAAAAACATTTTTCTACTAACAAGTTAAATAGGAAAGCATCCAATTTCAAACTCCAGTAGGGCAAAGGACCCCCTCTTTCCAACGCCCATGCTTATATCTACAACGTGTATTAAAAGATGTACTCTACAGCATGCTGCGCGCTAGTGTTGACACTGTTTTGGCTATCCGTAACGAGATCAGAAAAAACAATGTCTGAAACGTATTCCAGACCTGGTTAGAACTAGAACGGTTCTTCTTACACTGACAAGTGACAACTCAAGACCCACATACGATAAGGGTCGAGTAATTTCCAGATAAAGCTTGCGCAGTTCCATGTGCATGGAAAGCATATTTATTGTTGAAGCGACGATTCAAAAACAAAAAATGAATACAAAGCACCTACCATGACATTGCTCCCACTTTAGGATCTCATAAACGCATGAGAGATTCACACTTGGCCTAAAAAAGTATATTTTCCTAAAATACATTTAACGCCCCTAATAACAGCAGAATTTCAATCACGTTTAATATTACTTCACATGCCCGAAGAGTGGACTCTTGATGTGAAGAAAAAACATCAATCCCACTAGCCCAGATTTTAAAAAGAAGTTGCGACACTGTTCAAGAGAAGAAAGACCCCTACAGCCTAATGATTTGCATTACACGCATAATCCGAAGCTTTTTGCTATAATGTATCTGTCTATAAATATGTTTCTCACTTTTTTAGTCAAACATCACCACACATTTACCAACCTAAAAATGTAAACTGTTAATCGATATATTGTTTATCTGTTGCAATTTAAGCCAGCTCAATAGCAAACAAGCTGAATATTGGCTGCGGGCTTTGAAGGCCACATACAATTTGTCATTTCGTTATCTTAGGCGAACTTTGTATCACAGCGTAAATCTTTACTACAACAGAAAGCCTTGTGCTATTTCGTGATTAAATTGAAAACCCAACGCTGATAACACAGTTTCCGTTTTAAAGCAAACTAGGAAAGTGCCCGATTTTCCCACAGTAATCATAGTACCAGATACAGTAACTTATCAGTTTTGGAAGGATATTAGCTACTTTCAACAGTTCCTTTAAACCTGTGGTTCCCAAAGTGGGCGGTGAGAAACTCTAGGGGAGCGGAGAAGCAGAAATGGGCGGTTGGGGGGCGATAGGAGACCCAGTTAATAATTACATTTCTGTTGTCTTAATAACTTTGAGTGACCAAATGTCATAAAAAACAGTATGATCAACAAACATGTATGCATGTATTTTGTAAACAAAAACTTAACGTTTTGGAAACAAAACAGAGGTGAAATGCTAGGAGATAAATTGATGAACTGCAGTTTCCATCACTAAAGGTAAGCTGCACAGTAAAACTGTCCTCCTCTATAATGAAATGATTATGACTGGAATTTTCGTCAGCTGTATTTCTTGGCACGGGTAAACTGCTGCTTAATGATGCCGGTTTTGTTACAGTGACTATCACCGGTCAGGTGGTGAGAATGCACGCTTGCACTTATAGAATCAACCTGTAAGCAAAAGCGTGAGCTAATTTTGGATGGAGTGGTTTAATGATCACAAATATGATAATAACCTTTGCGAGTTTAATTCGAAAGCAGAAAAACAATTTATATGTTTTACAGGTAGTGTTAGGTGCCAACAAGAATAAGTTACCTAAAGGGAATCGAAAAGATTCCGGAAAACAGATGTGTGTTTCAGAACGCACTTTAGCTTGATCAGCGCCAAGGAAATTCAGCGAGAGAGAGATGGTAGTGCCAGTGGACGACTACAAATGTCACGGTTAAGTTCAGACACTTCTACAATCTGCAGATTAATCCTGTACTGCTTCGAACTCAAAATTTACTAAAAATGTGGCAGAGTGTCAATGGATTGATCAAAGGATACCAAAGGGCTTAGAAGTGTTCTGCTAAGTTTAGGCAATGTGGTGCACTCGGATAGTGATGAAGAGTGTTTGTACGCCTGTTGCTGCACACAGAAGGTGGCTGTCAAAGGGGGTCACAGTTACAGTATCTTGGCTGTCACTCACAATCCACAGTCACAGATATCTTCACGACGTTCAATGGAGTTAATTTGCAATTGCATGGGAATGATGTTAACCTCATTAAAGCCAAATCAGCAATCTCCGCCTTCTTGTCCAAGTTCAATGCTGCTCAAACGAAATTGAGCCCTTCATGAACTCAAACACTTTCCAACTGCTAAATGAGTTAATTTACTAAATTAAGTTTTACAGTGAAATGCATCTTTGCACTCATTCTTGTTTTAATCATTTTCAAACATATCAAATATACAATAAGAAAAAATTGTGTTGATATGTGTGCTAGGCATGGTAGGGGGGCGATAGGAATTTCTTTGTCAGAAAAGGGGGCGCTAGCCAAAAAAGATTGGGAAACGCTGCTTTAAACTGTCAGTTGCACAACCTGAGCAAAGCGATGCTTATTTCTGCAAAATCTGTCCAATACATGACCATCTGCCTACAGAGACTACCTAAGAGTTTGCTAAAATTTTCCATCAGTTATGAGTTTTCCATATTGCATTCCTATTTTCACCACTGCCTTTCTTTTCAATCCTGCCACCAGGCATTAAACATAAACTTGTAACAAAAACAGACCAATTTTGCACAGCCCGGCGGCAAATTGACAACCGTGCTGTGTTAGCGACAGCGATTGTGATTACCTCAGCACAGCTGAGTATTTCTCATTCGGAAAAAATAAAGGAACAATAGTAATATTACCGCGAAAGAATAGCATATTTGATAATATTCATTAATAGAACCTGGGTAAAAGTCTGGTACGTAAATCTTGCAGTTCAACGAAGTTTAAAGCACTGTTTAGATTAGTTCCTGGGTTCTCAGTCTAGGGCCGTGAATGGTTCGCAAGGGTGGCGCAAGTATGGCAGCAACATATTGTTGAAAAATTCACTTTTTTGACTAATTGCTTGCAGATTTTACATTGTTTCTATCATTGGTAAATTTATTAACATTTCACAATAAACGCCATTATCAAAACAAAGCGGACAAAACAAAATCTCGGCACGAACTGGAAAGTGAAGCTGATTTGCGATGTGCGTTGTCTTCATCAAAGCCTCGATTTAAACTGCTAGTTTCCAAAAAAATAGTTGTATCCTTCCCAATAAGCAGTATGAGGGCCAATAAATTGCTCGATATAAGGATTAATGATATAAGGATTAATAAAGCATCTTGAAGATCACAATCAAACACCCATAATTTTAAATAGGTCATTGTTGATTTTGAGTCTTGCTTTTTCTGGTTGTCGCCACCTTCCTCATCATTGCTTTATCTATTTTTTTGCTTTCTTTACATACGCATATACAGACCCGGACATGTTTCGTCAAATTTTCTTCCCTGTTGATTTTTAGTCTCTGGTAAGCCCGCCGCATGGCTTTTCATCAATTTACTCATTCCAGGGATCAAACGAAAAAATGAAGGGGTATGATGGCGGCATACCTACTTTACAGATGTAAACATTTATGTATGTTAATATTCCGTGTAGTATCCAGGCTTGTCGATGGGAATGTAATTCCTATGGGAATCCCATGGGAAACGTCCCATGGGATGGGACAGCACACATTTATATTTCCCATGAGACAGAATGAGAGTGTCAGAATGTTACTGAATTGTCATACTTACACTATACTTCTGAATTTTAAAGTCAATAAATTTTGTCGTTTTGCATGTCTCTTTGTACATGTAGTCCTATTTAGTAGATACTAAACCTAAACTTTCATAAATTTAATAATTTTAATTGAATTGTATTCCATATTAATATTATAATAATGTAATGGGAATCCCATGGGATGGAACAGGCATAAAGGGGCTATGGGATGGGACAGAAAAATATTTTCCTTGGACAACCCTGGTAGTATCCCTGTCTTTAACTAAAAAAGTATATATACTGCGTATCGCAGGCTATAATATTGAATCTGGTAATCAGTAGTGGTTTAATTCTCTTAGAATGTCTAAAAGACTTCAAACGTTAACTCTGTCGGCACTTGTGCGAAGCCTTCTAGAGGTGCGGGGACCCGTTTTGATAAAATAGGTCAAATAGGCTTAAAACTAGACTTGGTTGAGAAGCGTTTGACTTGCAGCCTTCATCGTGACCTGCGCACTTGGTCTGGCTGTTGGACTTCTTTCAAATATACGTGCATAGTGTTATTTCTTTCCTATGTTCGTTACCAACAGAACTATCGCCAGAAGATTTTCAATTAGGGGACTTTACGTTTGTGTAGGGGGGTTGACATTCTAAAATTTGACAAAAAATTCACTGATTTAAAGTGTTTCACATTTCAAATTGGGGGGTTGGAGCTTTATTTGTGGGGGTTAAGCCCACCAACCCCCCCGTGGCGACGGGATTGGTTACCAGCAGACGTCTATTTTGAAAACTGTATTACCAAACCATGCCAGGTGGGACATAGGCCATTTTATTGCTCAGCAGCGCTTGCGACGTCTTAAGTTCGACGGTAAGGGCTTTGAACAGCTTCATTCAGTACAGCCATTGCCCAAATTGTACAACTGTTTCGCTTAACGTCCTTTTAATAAAAGCCTTCACCATAGTCATATCCAAACATATCGTTTGCTTTTACGTTAGGTTTTCCGACCAAGGTTCTTACCTCAAATTCATCAAAATGAGAGCAACACCTTTCGTAAGCTTATCTTGTTGAAATGAATTTTTCTATGATTGCAAATGTTAAGTCTACCGTTGAACAAAGAAGAGTTTTACGAAACACACTGCCTGTCCGCTGGCTCTTATTCACTCTACTTACAGTTCAAACCGACAATCAAATCTTGAAGCTACCCACGCAAAGTAACTGCACTACCCCACTCAAGAACGTCATTTTGCGACACCATTACATCATGCAAAAAAACAGCATTTGTATTGAAACTGAGCAACGTTACCTTTGCAAATTGTTCACCGCCAAATTTTAATGTTTATGAAACCACCTAATGACTGGGTTACAGCGTGTGGCACTTACCGTATTTATTCAATTGTAAGCCGAGGCTTATAAGCTTTTTTTCATCATTTCGTGCAGCTTATAATCAAGGGTGGCTTAGATTTTTGTATTTCTTTACTTTATTGAAAGGTATAGATCTTTATTTTATTGAAAGGTATAGATTCCTTGGCTACACTTTGTCGACCAAACTCTCTTTGCGCATTTTATTCTCTTCAGAATCATATGCACATTCAGTGCCGATTAACAATAGTAGCAAATGTAGCAATTGCTACGGGCACCGCGCTTTTGGGGGCCCCGCGGTCTTCTATAATAAGTCTTATTTGTTGCACTATATGTCAGATATTTTTCAGCCTAAGAAGTCAGTATTTTGCTAAATTTGCCATTAAGCACTTAGCGAAGGTTTTCAATCGAACGCTGTCTGTGTCCAGAAATTGTTGTTTGATTCTTTCTGTACAGTTACGTAACAAGAGGCTTAAGATTGCGGTCAGCAGTGTTGCCATTTTAGTTGATTTGTTGCTAAACCTAGCAGGATTTTCTCACTGTTAGCTGTAAAATTTTGAATCTAGCAGTTAGCTGGTTTTCTAGCAGGGTTACACCAACCGCTTGGCAGGTTTAACAGGTACAGTAGAACTCGTCTAATTCGCCATCGTTTAATTCGTCAATTCGCTTAATTCGTTACTTTTTGGTGGTCCCAGCAGAATTCCTATCTTTTGGGTAAATTTCTGTTCGTCTAATTCGCCATGGTGTAATTCGTCAATTTGCTCAATTCGTCACCTCTTTCTATCCCTTAGAAGCGTTTTGTTCGGCTAATACGTCATTTGCAGTTTCGCTTTTGTTGTCTAAGCAGCTAGTACGTGTGGAATTTCAAACAAATTAAGGATCTTTATCTGAGAATTGTTGCATCTCGCAATTTGTTTATCGAATTTATACTTGAGGTGCGAAGCTCGACCCGACTCCCCATTCAGAGAACGTGGAAAGTCTTTACACTTTGTGAAAGATTTAAAACGTGGTAGATTAAACGGAGGAGTCCAGTTAGAGTAGAGCAATTAAGTGTTGTATTCAACCATAACGTCATAAACTTGTATTTTACTGCAAATAAGGGAAAAATGTATGCCAGTTACTCTGATAAAGTATACGAGCTTCTATGACAGAGTTTTCACCTGTTTGCAGAATTCGCCACTTCGCCTAATTCGTCACTTTTTTCTAATCCCCTTGAGATGACGAATTACTTAAATTCTACTGTAACAAATTTCTGACCAAAAACCTGTTTCAACGGTTTTTCAAGATGAAAACTTTTACACCTTCTTCATCCAAAATGTACTTCTCTTCTTTATGACGTTTTTAATTGGGTATTACCAGGACAAAGCACAACCAGCTGCCTGCAACTATTTGGAATTTCTATTATGATGCAAAGAAACTGCTTCAAGCAGATAATTGTATCATAATAACAAGTAATTAGATTACTTGGTGAAGCATAAATGATTTGCTTGTGTGCTTATTTAGCGCGTTGGGTCAAAGACAACATTGATAGAATGTTTTTAACCCACGGCACGATATTTCCAAGTGGTTCAGTTACACTAGTAAGTGGAAATGTCTTGTAAAAAACTTCCTAGTAAACCAAAGCTGCCAAAAGTTTCGACATTATGGTTGTAAAATTCAGAACTTAAAAGTTGGCTCAGTGTCTATAGTCCTATTGCCTATTCTGCTGATTCAAGAAAAGTCTTTTACGAAGTTTGCAGTAATGCAATCATAGGGAAACAGTGGTGAGCTTAAAAGGCATAACTGGTAGCAAAAGCACTCAGATAAAAATAAAGAAGTTTTTGCATGTTCACGAATGTAACACAATTTTTTAAGTTACAAAGACCAGACCTACAAAGTTGTAGGACTGAAGCTATGCTCAGATTGTTTATCGCTGAGCATTGTTCTACTGTATAAAGCATGCAACCATTTGAAAGAGATCGTCAAGAATTGTCTATCATACAAAAATCGAAGAAAGCTGCAGTAACGTTGCTCAAAATGTTGACTGAAAAACATTGTCGGCCGAAAAGTGTGTTGACCAAGACCGGCATTTTCTTCCTATGCTTACAGCGGCGTAGTTAAGGGGGAGGGGCGGTCCGCCCCTGGCGGCACTTTTATGGGGGCGGCACTATGGGGTATGCAGTAGACTATAAACCTGCAAAGCCTGTATTGAAATAAAAGTGGTTTTAATGTCGGGACACTACTCGCAGTTGAAGGATGTTTTTGATTTTGAGTAATTTAAACTATGGCATGTGTATTTAAGCGATTGTTATCTTAGCCAAACAATAAACAATCGTGTATCAGGGATGTTGTATCAATAGGCTTTTTTTACATGAAGCTGCAACACTGTTCTCAACACGCTTATCAACTCACTTGGTGTCAAATTTTACTGATTCACTACACGGATGATTGATCGAGTGTTGGGTCGTTGTTGACGTTTGATCGTAGTCCTTCTATGACGTTATAGAACTTAATGGGAATATGGTGGATGACTGTGGGCAAACGTGTGGCTGTGGTGAACTCTAAGCTTTTGTAAGTGCTCTTAAGTTTTGTACCTGCGAACAAAAGCGCATTGTTGGGTCTAAAAAACATTTCTGTGTAAATCTAATAAATATGTAGTTGGATTTGTGCTCGTCAAAATAGATTTCCGCGTGTGTGGATAAATATAATCTAGTTCAGTATTCTTCAACAGGAGTTCCGTGGAACCCTAGTGTTCCGGAAAACATGTAGTGAGGTTACGAGAGTTTTAAGGGTTCGGTGAGGGTTCCTCGTTTTTTAGGGGCAATGATTTCTTGCTTCGGTATGTTGATGCGTCATTATGAACATTTTAGATCACGGTGCTGCATTCAGATTTCAAGTAGGCCAGTTAGTTATACAGGAGGTTGTGTGCAGTTAATAGCCGAAAAAGAAATATTGATAGTTGTTGCGTCGCTTGTTGTTCATTGTTGTGCAATTAAGAAGAACGTTATTGTTGCATCACGGTTATACGATGTTACCGATCTACAGTTCACAACAGAGAAAGAAGGCCCCCTTGAACTTTTGCAGTTTATTCAAAAGTATAACCTTGGGAACTCTGTTCCAAATATAGTAATAATGCTGCGGATTTTCCTCACAATTGCCATTTGTGTTGTGTAGCAGCGCGGTGGCTGCTACATGCGGCGCGCTAAGTATAACATCCTCAGTAGCACGAAAGCTACTGGGAGCTCCCTTTAGCCTAGTGCTTAAGTGCGCAGGCAAGCCGCTTCTTTAGTTGCTACCTGTGAGAGAAGTTTTTCGAAACTAAAACTGATCAATAATTACTTAAGATCTAGTATGAGCACCTTGCGGTTGAGAAATCTTGCCACACTGTCTATAGAGCAACAATTGACAGATAATATAAATTTTGACATTACCATTGAAGAATTTGCCAACAAAAAGGCAAGAAAAGTTACTGTGTAGAAAATTGTAGTTTTCATTTCAGAAACAAAGATAGTCCTAATTTTTACACTTTTTTACTATTTTTCCATATATGTCATTTTTGCTTTTTGTTTAATTGTTACATACAATTTTTGAGTTTTTTGGTGTGTACTTAAAACATACCATATTTGAGCATGTGAAAGTACTGTATTATTATAATGGTGCACAAACTAGTTAAAATATGTACAAAGCTTTAAGAGGGGTCACTGTGCAATACGTATTTTTATGGGCTTCGGGGGCGCCAAACTCAAGGGCCGCACCGGGCAGCCCACACTCTATCTACGCCACTGCATGCTTGAGGTGAGCGAGTTCAAAACAAAAAATGAAACTGTATAGCTTTGTGGGTTTCTTTTAATCATGTTCAAATAACAGATTTTTAACAGAATTTCACTGCTTTTAGCAGATTTATCTGCAAATCTGTGACAAGACTTTTAGCAAATTCTAGCAGTTTTGTGACACCATTTAGCAGATTTAAGTCACAACCATCTGGCAACACTGGCGGTCAACAAGATACACTAAAGCAAGACTGTCATGTCACGGTGCAATATGGAGAAAGCATGCAGAGAGTAAAGCTGTAGTAACACGGTTGCCTTACCCACACACTTTATGATTTAGCAGGTGTTGAGATGTTTTTTAAACTTAGGCGCCCCGCGCTGTCGAAATGCTACAGGTCCCGCGCTACCTTAATCCGGCACAGTGCACACTCCGTCACAGGAGGCATTATGATGAACAGGAGGCAGTTGCAGTGGTGAAACATCACTACCAGGGTTACGATTAAACGCGAAAATTGCTGGTACGCGGAAGTATCTCAGAGGCCTGGGTAACCTGGTCAAGTGCGGCTTAGATTAATTTTTAACACCATGTCGTGCGGCTTACATAATCAAGGGCGGCTTACAATCGAGTAAATACGCAATTGAATCCCACTGAACATTAAAAAATAGCATGAGATGTGCCAAGAAATGTTTTTATGCAATTTTGGTGACGGCAATTGGCGGAAGGCCAATGCCTGAAATATGGTTCTTACCGGGGCAGTTGAGGTGAACGATGTTGCCCAAGGAGCGCTACGGCTTTTTAGGCAGTGGCCGTGGATCGAACACCCAACTTTCCAATTGAGAGGCGGACGCTATACCACTGAACTATCATTTCCACAGCGAAATGTTCGTCGCCAGTGCCTAGGTGTCAGGGGATGTTATGATGTGCACTGTGCAGTATGGGCGTTACTGAGGAACCAACGACAGGAGAAAAAGAATTAAGCAAGCCTTGACTATTTACTGGGAGTTCATGCAAAGCCTTTTATATCAGATTTTAGGAGGAGGGGCAATATAAAACGCGAAATACCGGAGCCCTAATGTTTGCTAGTCTGCAGTCGAATGTCATTTCTTTGTTCAAAGGATTTTTGACTGAGATGGCGAAAATGGCTTTGTCTGGAGAGGAAGGTGAAGGGGCTGGGCCACAATTGCCCAGCAAGTAAGTGTGTTAAAAAAGTCCTGGTTTCAAGACAAACACTGGGGCACTTTGGCACATTGGATTTGACAAACTTGTGAGTAAACATGTCACCAATTCGCTCACTCCACAGCCACATATCGTGTTTTTTAGGCTAGCCTGCCAGTCTAGGGCTTCTAAACGCAAAAACTGGCAAGAGTTAGAACTTTTTAAAATGAATTTTAAAATAATAAAGAAGAGTAAGAACATTTCAGCTCCTTTCAAAAATTAATCTTTAATCAGAAAAGTTCCGCCCTTCAAAAGGTGCCGCCCGCGGCCCGCAGGCCCCCCTTGCTACGCCACTGTGTTTGGGTTTTGAATCCACACGAGCTACCGCAAATCAAAAACCATGAAACTTGCGTGAATGCTCCAAAATCATATATGAAGACGAAGTTGATTTTTCGGAGTTGATTGTAAAAATTGATAGATTTGAGCGATAAAATTGATGCGGAGCAGCGGCACCACTTTCAAACGCAGTGCTATACTGCAGTTGACGTTTTACAATGGCTAACAAAATGTAGCCTGCTTGACTCGACTCCGTATTTATGTTTGTGTCTTCTTTAACTTTACCTTACCATTGATGTTTCAATTGCTAGTGGCGAGGGGAGTTTTTCCAAGCTCAAAACGATAAAATCTTATTTGCGTTCTTCTATGTGTGAAAGTCGGTTATACTCTCTTTCCATCAAAAGTAAATTTATGGAAAAACTTGATTTTGCGGATATATAATATCTGATTTTGTTTCGGCAACAGCTCGACGAGTGCAGTTTGAGTAACAACGAAATACATATATTGTGATCAGGGTATTAGGGTCAGGATTGGTCTGGCGGCTTTGCGTTGTGCTGATGGAATGTGGCGTTGGCTGGCTGTAACTTGGGCCTGCAGAGTGGGATTTTTATATGATATTTTGCGTATTCTCGTTGAATGGGCGAGCTGTCTGTATGTCGCTGAATCTGTCTGGCCAAGGCCTGGCGTACTGCATGTTTGTCAACTGCACTGAACGCGCAAAGAAAAGTTCTTTCTTTGCTTCGCAAACGATTGCGGCTCTTATGGTCGGTTACACCCGACATATTTCATGGATGTGCATTGTTTTTCATTGGTGATATTTTTCTTAGTCACACTTGCTAGTTGCACTTGCCTTTCATTTGTTTCAATATTTTTGGTTGTGTTTAGGCTATCTGCCATTTATTATTTTAAAAGATTTGTTTGGCTATCATTCGTCGTGGGAGTCAAATACTGGTGACTTCGGACATACCGGCTCCTGCACTTTACAATTCTTGTGCTCGTGCGAAAATAAAAATTGATGATTAAATGTGATAAAATCTTTCCTGTTTGTTTACGTTCTTGTTTGTTAAGTTTCAGGTCAAAAAGGATATTTCAGGTTTTTGCCTCTCTAAAATAATCAAATCACCCACAGGATAACGACCTAAAGTTAGGAACAACGGGTTTAGAACATTGTCCACTTAACATTGATGGGCGTAATTAGGCCTACTGCACATGCCCATGAGGTACTTCTGACACTGAACGCCACGTGCTTTTATAACAGGGGTAGGGAAAGCGCGGCTCGCGTGAATATGTGGTCCGCGTCAGAATTTTTGTTACCTAAATTTTGTTGGATTGTGATTCAAGTAAAAAACATACTTGGCTAGATTTTTCATCATAGGACAACATTTGGAATCTTTTGCGGCCCTACCGCGATTTTCCTTAGTTTGTGCGGCCTTTGATAGAAAATAGGTTTCCACTTGCTGTTTCAGAGTGTGGGCTATATTATGCCGCGTCTCAATCACTACCCAATTTTTGCGCAAATTTTAAATGAACAGCGTGTTTCCTTTATCGGGTGTCCGCTGCTGTGAAAAATCGCAGCTATATGATATAATATATTATGGGTTCACTACACCCTTGACTGCGCACAGACATAACTGAGGTGCACATCCGTTTGCGGATTTCTAGCTTCAATTATTTAAATTTACAAAGCAACTTACTGACATGAAGAAATTAGATCCATGTGTACTTTCTTCTGGAACAGCATAGTGTTTTTTCTGGTGTGTGTTATGCAGTTCAGATGTTTTTTTAACCTATTTTACGCAGCATACTGAAACAAACTGATTGCATTGCATAATCTATTGCGTTTGCTTCTTGTTTTTCTACATTATTTTTGCTTTACATACTTTATAGTGTATGAAAGTACTGCACTTGTCATGTCTATGCAATGCTTTTATGGTGTGTTACTTTTCTGTTTTGCCCAGTTTCTGTATTCCGTTTATACCTACGCGCAAATGACAATTTTGGACGAAAGCCTGCTCCCGATCAGGAATGAATAAATTAAAAAAAATTGTTTGTTGTATTATGACTCGAGTTTTGCTGAAAAAACGCTTAAATTCATGGCAGCAAAATATCGTTCGGTTTACAACGGCTGCTTGTAGGCGAAATCCAAGAAGCATGACGGACGCACAGACAACTGTCTTCATACTGAGCCTGAGTGGTAAATGTGCATAGCACGTGGGCAGCAGACAGAAACGGAAACAACAGACTGTTTTGTGTAACGCTTCGTTGTGAATGCGATACAACGCTTCGCTGTGAATTCGATTGTTCCTTCGGAGCAACGCCTTATCAAATTGCTAGGTCAGGATTAGCTGCAGCCCATTTCCTTGACTTTGCTGATCATGCAATGATTCATTTTCTACGTCTAACCGGCAATGCAGTGTGCTTGAAGTCACTCGTGACTCCCATGTACACCGTACCTCAAAAGTACAGGCTTGCATTTGATTCTACCAGGGGCGTAATGAGAGAGGCAAGGGGACACAATTCCAGGGGCGGCGAATCACTATGGTGGCGTTGAATCACTGCGGGGGCGCTGAATGACTGCGAGGGGCGCCGAAAAGTCCCAACAATGTCACAAGTACTTTTTTAAATACAGTACATTTGCTTCCGAAAGACCTCAAGTTCGAACACGGGGGCCCCAAACTTACTTGTTGCCACGGGCGCCATCTAACCTCGTTACGCCGTTGGATTCTACTATATCTTGTTTCCTACAAACAGCAAACCACACGAATTTGCAGATGTGCCACCAGTGTTCATCAGACCCAGAGATAGCTAGAAAATCCAGGAGTTTCTAGATACCCTGATCAGACCAGATTTCTAAACTGAACTTCTGGCAGGCAGCATATTATTTCGTACAGCACATGTTACATGTATGCAAAAAATGTATGTTGAAGCAAGAAAATCAAAAATCCCTAACTTTTCGGGATTTTACGCTTATCTTTTTCAAGTTCACTTTGTTTACCAACGCTGATCACCTCCCATCAGCCAGCATCGTAAAACACGTTATAATTTTTGAAATTTAGTGCTGCAAGTAATGAAAAACAATGCATTTGATACGAACAGAAATTCAATGTCCGAGTGAAGGGACAGATTCTTTGCTGCGGTCGGATCGTTCGCGTTAAGGGATAGATTGCCTTTGTCAATAGGCAGGAACAGTACAAGCGGGGGTGCCGTTAGGTCTTTTTTCCTCACTTTCCTCTTCACTTCCTTCTTCACTTTCGCTAGCTGTGGCCAGAACCGGTTTGAAGCAATATGGAGAGATTGTTCATGGAGAGAGAGCTTCTACTGAAGTAAAGGACAGACATTTCCTACCAAAACTGTCTGTCCTTTACTTCAGTAGTAGCTCTCTCTTCAGTCTCGCTAAATACCATGCTCTTGAGATGAAGTAAAGAAATCTTTAGCCATCTTTTCGCTCGCTGGGCCAACCTCCTACACAACAGTGACTATATTTGCTTAGCTCCAGCACGGGAGTACCCTGAAATGGCGGAAGTGTGGTCGGGGTCCTCATGTGCCTTTTAGATCAGGGATAGCCCGCATATACCCTTCCTAGATTTGATCAAAAGGTCTTGTCACAGTTGGCTGAGTATGATGACATCATCAGAGCGCCTCTTCTTAGCCTTACTTCAGGCCCCCAACCCTAAGTCCACCACTGAAGATCACATGTTTTTAAACACTTTTGCAGCAATCAGTGTTTAATTTGGCATGGAATATCCCCGAGCTAAATAATGCTGTGTTAAAGTTTAAGCTGCAAAGTCAAATTAATTTTACTTCGGAAGGACAACGCCGATCGCATTTTACCCTTTTAGATAGCAGTATGTTGTGGCATTCTGACAGTAAACGTGGTATGTATGCAGGCCTGTAACCAGCTTAGAACACCAGGGGGGCGAAGAGTTTTCTGAGAGGGGCCCAGATTTTTACACCATGTCCAATAGACTTGAACTAGGTCCAAAACATTTTTCCAGGGGGGGCGAAAAATTTTCTAGGGGGGCTTCGCCCTCCCTGGTTACGGGCCTGTATGTATTTTTTCCGATTGAAAATTTAGAATTTTGTGCGAGGGTTGGTATTTTCCTAGACGTGCGTGATGCAGAGTGGGATACAGCTTAAAGCTACAAACATTTCATTATTCTGAGAAGCCACAGTATCCAACGAAAGCAATGGGCAATGTATTAGAAACTTGCAAGGTATGCACTTTTCCCAATACAATGTTATCTATGAAAAAAATCAAAATGTTGCCAGCTTTTCCCAGTCATAGCCTTTGAAGAGCCGAAGAGAGGAGCAAGGGCCGTCGCACAGCTGAAGAATCGTGAAAAATCATGCATAAGCTGGTAAAAATGGCAAAGAAATTGGGTGTTATTTTTTAAAGCCCAATAAAGGGATACAAAAGGTTTTGAAAGTTTGTCAATTTTGCTGAAAAGCTGGTCAAAGGTGTGACGATGATCTTTTCTTAAGTCGTGTTATATAGTCCACGAAAGCTGAAATTACTGAAAAGTTGGTCACTGCAGGTTTGGCAGTTGCGACAACTGAATTTGGGAAAATTGCAAAAAGTTGGGAAACATTTCTTTACACCCCAAATATTTTTTCCCCTATGGATGTGTTGCTAGAAGTCGCGCTTTTGTCACTTAAAACTTTAGCAAACAACATTTTGCGGTTTAGCAACTGAATGTTTATTCATTATTGATGCATGGTAAAAACGTACTTAAGAAAGACTTCGTATTTCATGCGCTTCTTTCCAGGCATCTCCAGCAGCTTTGTTTGATGTTTTATCACGAAACAGCTGGTGACAATTCAGATAGCTAAACTCTAACTTGCTTTAACACCGCACACTGTTGACAATGGGTACTGAAACGTCAGAATTAGCAGTTTGGGATCAACATCACGTTTCGACCAACACACTGAAATGTTTAATAAGTGTCCAATAGCATTGAAACAACTGGAAAGGATATTTCAGGTTTACCTGGTTAAGAACAACGGGCTTAGAACATTGTCCACTTAACATTGATGGGCGTAATTAAGGTAGGGTTACCATATCTGATGAGGTGCAATTCCTGACAGATTTATGTTAATCACTGTAACCAATTTTTGCGACGAATACACTTTTATTATGGTATAAATTCCGGATGCATCCAAAGCACATTGCCACCGTCGCTTTCCCGTGTGAATAGGATAAATACAATACAAAACAAAAACAGCAAAAATTAACTTCCCTTCTATATTACATCTCGTTGTGGCAAAATACTTTGTCACTTTACTTGATCAGGAAGCTCCACTTACTGCTTTGCGGTGTTTATCAGAAATGAGATGTGATTTTAAATCCGCGATATCATGTATGAAACCGAGATGCATGTTCCTGGTTTACAAGCTAAGCATTCTACTTCCCATTCATTTCTACCTTTCCGGAAACATGGATGTATTGCCGTCATCTCGTCAGTAAATTTACATTTTTGCTTAGCCATTTTTAATAGTAAAAAATTACAAACTTCAATCTTTAGCACTTAGTAATTCTTACTGTGAAAACATTGCGATTAGATTTCATGAA
>Ga0210059_1003902_pt1 | contig 23996 bp, 13 predicted proteins | sample Ectturendosymbi2_FD_188042 | JGI IMG/M metagenome (GOLD analysis project Ga0210059, IMG submission 188042) | Ecteinascidia turbinata endosymbiont from Florida, USA - Sample 2 (SPAdes) (version 2) | ecosystem: Host-associated > Tunicates > Ascidians > Unclassified | place: Key West, Florida...
GTTGGAATTTAACAAATAATTTATCTTTCAATGCATACATTGTTTTAATGGGTACCCGCATTTTCACAACAAAGCTGCGTGGATACTACCAGAACTTTCACGGTCTCAGTCAGATCATGGCTAAAGCAACACTTCACAACGCAAAGGTTCCGTTCAGCAGCACATGATATTTTTCAGTCTTTTTTTTCTGAATAAGGCTTTCCCTCCATTTGTTCATTACACAAAGACAACGCAGTAATAAGCTTTTTATCAAGCTATGTTACAGATGTAACAAATTCCGCAAACGTTTCCCAAAAACACGTTTTTGTCTCTGTATAAACGAATTGAAAACTGCTGTTAATTTTTCCCATTTCACAAAAAAAGCGTTGCGCATATATACTGTAGATTAATGTGAAGTTGAAAAAATGAAGCGTGAAAAAATGAAACTTCAAAATATGCAGTATATATATATATATATGTAGGCCTATACATAATCAGTCCCTAGACCAGTGATTCTCAAACGAGTGCCACGTGGCTCACTAAAGGAGGAATTTTCAATTCCTGGGATGAAATTTGTTGCAGGGAGGAACTGGAGAGGAAAAGCTGTGAAAGCAAAAACTTACGTTTTATGATTTGTTTATTCAGCATATAAAAAACTGTTTAGATGTGAATGTCTTCAGTAAGTGAGGACATGCTATTGCAATGACTGACGTTATGAAAGAGTCTATTTGGTTCATAATCGTTTACTATTTCTTCACAGTAGGTAGTGTGAAATTTTGCAGTTATCTTTTTCGTGATATTTGTTGGGGAGGAATTGACAGTATTTGGGTTTGGAAGGGTGGAATATGAAAACAGCTTGAGAACCACTGCTCAAGACGGTAACGTTTTTTTCTGAGAAAGGAAAGACAGATACATACGGAGGCTAGTTTGTCACGCGCAATGCACATGCTGCATAACTCCCAACCACCTACAGAGACCATGTTGTGTTCTGTTGTTAGGTTCGTTCAATCCGGTCCCTCAAGCTTTACTGAACTAGCCGCTAAAACACAGACGTTCTCTAAGACATGTCAGTACGTGTTTTAGTCAGTCCCGGTGCCACGGGGGGGCTTTGGTAGGCTTAGCCCCCCTAAACAAAGCTCCAAGCCCCCCAAAAATTGAAATCTGAAGCACTATAAGTTAGTGTAATTTTTGTCAAATTTTAATGTCAAGCCCCTTCTGCACGAACGTAAAGCCCCCCCGCACAGACGTAAAGACCTCTTATGGACGCCTTTCAGGCGACGGTTCTGCTTTTAGTTGCGGCATTTCATTGGAGATTCGAACGCGAAACGGCAGGAACGCCATTTCCACCAGTGCAAGGGTAGAGATTCCCCGTTCGACCAGGTTCATTTAATTGTTGCTTGTGCTAAGCTGCCTTTATGAAGCACTTCCTGACCGCGCTTAGGCATGTGAGGCGATGCGCCGTGACAGTGTTAATCGCTTGCTCGCGCCGTGGTAAAGCTATGTAAGATTGTATTTTGTTCTGATAAAAGCAATATTAGTATTTAAAGGTTAGAAGTTCTTCAGAAAATATAATGTAAATGGTGTTATTCCCAAAAGCGTGTACGAACACTGACGGCTGTTTCACGCTGCTTTTGTTTGATGAAGAGCACCGAACAACCATGCGTGTAAGCTAAATGAGAAACGCAATATAACATGCTACCCAGAAATGCAACATCTTAGCAGTACAGTCTGAGAGTTAACTTAATAAGCACAAGTTTTACTTCACGCGCTGTAGAATATACAAATATAATCTATTTTAATAAGATTGAAAAACTGACTGAGGATGCGTAGTCTTATGTCAAATTGATTTATTTAAAAAAAATTTTGATAGATTCAATTCCGAATCTTCACCTTTGTGAAGACTAGTTACTTTATAAATGAAATTATATATATTGGTATCAAACGCCTGCAGAAAACTGGAAAAGTCTCTCTTTTAACACTATTTTACATCGGAAAATATGAATCATACACAAAAAGATTGATAATCCTCTAATATGGTCTATACAGTGGTGTGTTTAAGGGGAGGCGAGCGAGGCACTTGTCTCGGGCCCTCATATTTGGGGCTCCCTCCACGTGTTTCGAGCGTACATTCCTCATTTTTTGGTGAAAAACGTGTTATCCACTCACATAATATCATTCGAATAAGATCAAAAGTAAGTACCCTGCTTTCAAAGGGGCCCAACAGCAGCTGTGATGTGTAAGTAGCCTACTCTGCTTTCAAAGGGGTCCCCAACAGCAACTGTAATGTGCAGGTACTCTGCTCCCAAAGGGGCACCAAATAGCAACTGCAGTGTGTAACTACTCTGCTTTCAAAGAGACCCCAGAAGCAACTGTAATGTCTAAGTGCTCTACTTTCAAAAACGACTCCAACAGCAACTGCAATGTATAAGTGCCGTGCTTGCTACGGGGCCCTCATTAGCTACGGGGCCCTCATCATGTCAGTCATGCCGCATAGTCTCAGGAACATATCATTGGGTGGCTTGCGTATCTCCGCCCTTGGCGTGATCAAAAGGTCTTATCATGGTTGACGGAGTAGGATGACGTCATCAGAGGCCTCTTTTCAGGCTTGCCTCGGGCCCCCCAACCCTAAGTCCACCACTGGTTGCATAACACAATTTGTGTATGCTTTTCAAATGACAGAGCAATCAATAGCATACTAGCAATTACAATATTAAAACGTGTCATATAAGAGTCCCTGTTGATTCAGCTTGCCAACGTTTCGACCAGCAGGTTAAATGGTTATTTTACGTACATATCAGACAGTCAATTGCAATGACAGAGTGCGACAGGCGAACAAAAACTATTGCGTTGTAGGATCAATCTGGATCCCATTCACAAAAGATAAATAAGTGTTATCGTTCAATATGAGTAACCGCAATTTTTTTTTCATGTCAGTGTATTGCCTGGAGGTGGAAAGAAGAATGCCTTTGTTCAATAGTTTGCGACGCGATTCCTTGCCCCCTGTCACGTCCATATCTACAGCATGCAAGTGACGTCACATAGTTACGCATTAGGTGATGCACCTTTTCCGGTCTTACGCATTGAACCAGGAAGATGAACACTCCCTGAAAAACATTGCAGCTGTTCGTGAACCTGTATAACACATTGCCATTTGATTAGCAAACTTGTTTTGATAGATTGTATTTTTAAGTGCTACCTAAAATGTTGATCTTCTGTCTACAAATAGTGGTATGTATAAAAAACAAACATAAAATCGCCGTTTATTGCAATGTCCAATATACTTCGTTGAAAGTATTAAGTTTTGCGGTTTTGTTTATATTTTTGAATCTTTATTTGTTTGCATACCGAAAAACTAAACTCGAAAGCGTGTGTCACGAAGCGCATTTTCAAATTTTTCCTTGCAATAACAAACATTCCGGATTATCGTGATTCAAACATGTAATGAGAATTTAGAAATATCGTCAATGCCCTGGAAATTTCAAGAAAGTAACTATGGAATTTTCCGATTTTTTCTTGTCCGCTATATGTCACTATACATCCATACTTTACTTAGTTTTCACATTTTTAATGTCATCCAAAACCGTTCTTAACCTCTACTTGGAGACATAGAACGGGTGTAATGACACCCTGCCTTGGTTAAGTTCACTGCTGCCGTAGGAATAGCATAACTTGCTACGATCTCGGTAATTTAACCAAAGCATAATTTCTAAATAGTGAAAGTTATTCTTGTGTAACTTATTTTCGACGGTTATTTCTGCAGTCAATTGCATTATCCAAAGCTTTTCTACTTTTTAAACCAATGGTTTTCAACCTTTTTTTACCGTAACCCACTATAGCAACGCACTGTAACCCAATGCTGACCCCCATCTGAAACTTGAAAAAACGAAAAGGAATACAGCTGTGTACATTGAATATCTAGTCACAACCCCTACAAAAATGCTTCACGACCCATCTGGGGCCGCCACCCCAGGTTGAAAACCATTTTCTTATACGCGATCTTCACCAATTTAAGATATAATTGGGGCTTAGAAAAAATCCATGGTACCGTATGTTTCACAATTGACAAAAATAAAACTTTCCCACGGAAGCAAAACTTGACATGCGCACACATGGCATTTATGTAGCGACTTTTGTGATATGTCACGAGCAGTACGTTGGTCAAACTAGCAATACATTTTCCAAGAGATGGTCATCACATCATAGTAATTGGGAAAAAACAGTGTTGTAAAACTGACCACCACCAGATGGCCCTATCCCGACATTATTCAAAAATCTATGACAAAATAAACACACCACCTCCACACGAAGCATACACCGATAATTTTGTCGAACAACCAAGTTTTCACTCCCTGGATATCTGTGAAAATAAATGGTATCACCAACTTGACACTGAGAACATGATCTTCCCCCATGTGAAGTAATTCTTGCTATATTTTTTTGTGTTCTTTGGCACAGTCCGACTTACCCAAGGCCTAGTGTCCAACTACTTCCAGTGTGTTCACTGCTATAGCAGCGTTTAATGCGCACTGTAGAAATATGTTGCCACCGGATTGCAAAATCACTTAAGCGTCTTTCTACGTTCTTAGTCATTTGAGCGAGCTGTTTCAAAATGCCTGTGGAGTTTTAACCATTGGCGGCAACCAGTTAGCTTCGTAGTTCTAGCGAAAACATTTATTAAAGTAAACGTTTTTTCTAATCCTATTAGTCCAAGTTTTTATTTTTCGCAGCTCGTGTTCTTGACATCAGTAAGATTGTATAAGATGTTCTGATTTTTTCATTTTAGTCTTGAGTTTGTTGGCTTTCTCTGTCCTTTCTTTAACCTATTACCTTTTCACCCGTAAGATATGCTTACAACTGTCAAGAGTGACGATGTGTAATTTTACGTGACATTAAAAATTTCCCGATAGATTCTTTGCTCACACCCAATGTGGAGGGTATGTATTTGAACATGAGTAAGTTTGAATCATCACAAAAAGATGAAAGCAGAGCGCAGTCGGCTGATTCCTCGAAAGCATATAGAAAACCTTGTGCTTTCAACTGGGGCATAGAACATATGATTGTTAGGTAACAGCACTGTTTTGCACAAGGACAATTTCCTAGAAAGACGTTGAAATGTCAAAGCGACTGAGCTTCTCCGCAGTTCGAACGGAATTTCAAAAATATTACAGGAACAGTCAATCTTGGCATCAAGCCTATTGCCTGTGCAAATGCCATTTCTTTAAATTTGGTGAAAGGCAACCGCATCATTCTTCGTAAAAGCGACATAGAGTCCCTCAGAATTTTAGTAGTTGCCTAATAACGTTCGGAATTTTGGTAGTTGCGCCAGAATTGCGTGAAATCCAAGTAGAGACATTTTAAATATTGGTAGCATCACTAAGTGAAAATCCCGTTCTTAACAAAGATGTGTGGGCGTAACTTCATGGCAGAATAAATTGTTAAATCTCTGTTCAAGCTTAGATGTATATTGAGATTTCTCGTCTGTGATCAACGGAACTGTCTAGAAGTTTGTAACAAAGAAGGCAAATTCTTTCAAATGTAAGTTTGAATGTTTACAACAAAAGTTTTACAAGCAATTGTCAATAGAGTACAACAGCGCCAGGTACCTGAGCAGAGTTCAATATTGTGAAGAGCCATGCCATCGCAGATTGGTAAACAACATCTTGCGAAAACACCATGAGGAATCCAAACACCCAAGTCAGCCCCATCATGCAACACATCGTAGTAGCTATCAAGAATTGTTGAAGACCGTCTTGTTTCTTCACCGTTGATTGGATCTAAGTTTTGAGAAAAAATTGAAGATGCCGTATCATTGCTGAATGCTGAATGATATTCGATTGTATGTTAAAGTTTTTTTGAAGAACTCTGTACGAGTACCAACCTTATATCTCAGACTCAAAACCACTTTATTCCGATAGCAAGATAATTTTTTGCAATAGCATAACTAGTGGCGTACCCAGCCCAAAACTGTTTTGGGGGACCAAAATTTTTTATTTTAGGCGAACATCAGTGTTTTGTTTGGGATACCACTTTTCAAAGGACAAAATGACTAGATATGCAAAAATTTGGGGAGGCATGGTTCCCTGGCTAACCCTATGAGCATAACGCAACAATCAATAAACCTCAGCACCACGTAAACGCCGATTCCGCAGATTTTACAGTGGATTTATCCATTTTTATACCTGTGTTGTCTCTCAGGATGGTCATAAGAGGACACGGACAGCCATAAGAGGACACGAAATGCGTTACAGTTTTCAGGAATCTCAGATAGTTCTGCTGGTTCCACACCAAGAGGGGACCAAGCAAGGTCGGAGATGTAGTCACTCCAGCTGGGCCGTGGTTGACCTTTGGGACGCATTCCGGTGGGCGTAGCCAGAAGAACGTGCCTCGCCAATCTTTTCTGGGACATTTCGGACACATGACCGAAAGGACGTAGCCTGGCTGAGATATCTTTATTCAAGGAAGTGGCTCGAGATTCAGGGCTTTACGTATTCTACAGATGCGCATTTTGTCGCCAAGTTTCGAACCGTGAACTCTCCGCAAAAATCCCATTTCTGCCGCTTGTACTCACAGTAGGATAGTATTCATTCTGTCATTTCCCTAAATTCGTGACCATAGGTGAGGATCGGAACAAATGTAAAGCGATAAAGCTCAAGCAGAACTTCATTTACTTTACCACTCTGTTTATCAATCTCCTTTTTACGCTTTCCTTCTCTCGTAAATACCACCCCAGGGTACTTAACCTCCCCCACCTGCTACAATGTATTGCTGCTTAAGTGCAGCGTACATTGGCTTGGTTTTCAGGAAAGACATACTACCTCTGTGTTGCTAATCTTCATTCCCGCTTGGACGCACGCAGCTGAAAACCGACAAAGTTCATGTTGTGGACCTGTTGAGAGGATGCAAATAGAGCCAAATCTTCGACAAAAGGTAAACGACTGATCTTACAGCTTGCAACAGTGACGTGCTTGTCGATTCGGCTGTTTTTGCCTATCCAATTCATGCAGACTATGAAGACGAATGGTGACAGCATACACCCCTTGTGGGAGTCCAACACCCACGGTCATAGGCGTACGAGGCGGGGGTCGGGGGGCGGCCTCCATCCCAGTCTTGAAATATTTCAGGGCAAACTCTGTTTTCAGGGCAAGCGCAAGTTGCTCAAAAATCCTGAATGGTAAAAAATACTGTATATTCAATACAGTGGAATATTACAGGGCAAACTCTGTTTTTCTGGGCAAGGTGAAAAAATTTTCAATACAGTACATTAAGAAAGCAAAGGCAATTTCCCTCAAGTTTCTTGTCAGGGAGAACACAACACGCAAGGAACTTCACCCCCTTGAGTTAACAAGCAAGGTAACTACAGAATTTGGCTATAACGGCACCTCTAGTGGATTGTATAAAGAACGTTATTGCCGAATTGAAGTTACAAGCGATTTGAAATGCGAGTAGAAGATGACATCGGGACAGAACAAAATGTAACGTTTTAGGCGAATTAACGTTACATACGTAACCGTTATAAACAAATTCAACTATATAGAACGCATTGGGTTTCAGGCCCAACTTGTATTAAACTAAAAAGTTAGTTTCAGGGCAAATTGTTTATTTTTAGGGCAAATTGTTATTTTCAAGGCAAATTTTTTCTGCCCTTCCAGTGAAAATGCCTTCCCGTACGCCTATGTCCACGGTGTAAGGTGGTGATCAGTGTTGCCAGATGGTTGTCACTTAAACCTGCTAAATCATGTCACTAAAACTCCTAGATCCTGCTAAAAACCATGTCACAAATTTTCGGCTAAAACCTGCTAAAAATAGTGAAATTCTGCTAAAAACACCTGCTATACTTGTAAAGCTATGTATCAATTTTTGATCTTGCACTCATTATCAATAGACCAGACAATAGGCCTAAGAATTCCTGGCGTAACTGAACCACCTGGAACAATCATACGTGTCGTGGGATAAAAATATATTCTGCCAATGTAGTCTTTTAAACCCAATGCGCTCACTAAGCACAGAAGCAAATCATTTTGGCTTCATCAAGCCATCCAGTTGCGTATTATTATGATACAATTACCTTCTTGAAGCAGCTTCGCTGCGTCATAACCAAAACTCTAATGGTAATAACGATGGTTTATTCATGCGTCCAAATGATTAAAAGACGCTAGCTGTGCCTGGTGGTCTTTGTGTTGCCCAATATAAAGCGTCAGAAAGACCGTGAAGAATTTTTTGATGTAGAAGGTTTAAAAGTTTTCATCTCTAAAAATTGTTGAAACAAACATTTGGCAAGTAATTTGTTACCTGCTAAACCTGCCGAACGGTTTTAAAAATCTTGCTAGAAAATCAGCTAACTGCTAGATTGAAAATTTTACAGCTAGCAGTGAGATGACGTGGTAGATTTAGCAGCAAATCAGCTAATGGCAATACTGTCACTGAGACATCTAGTTGCAGTACTTGTTATTATGACGCAATTATCTGTTTGAAGCAGGTTGGTTGCGTCACAATAAAAACTCGAAATGATTGAGGCAGCTTGTACCTGGCCCTGGTGTTGCCCATTTCAAAGCGTCATCAAGAAAACAAAGTGCTTTTTGATGAACAAGGAGGGAAAGTTAAAAGATTATCACCAAATGCTATTCATGCAAATTTTTATACAAGGAATTTTCATACTATTCATACAAGGAATTTGTTACCTGCTAAACGGTTTTTAAAATCCTGCTAGAAAATCAGCTAGCTGCTAGATTGAAAAATTTCCAGCTAATGGTGAGAAAAACCTGCTAGATCTAGCAGCAGAACAGCTAAAATGTCAACACTGGTTGTGATTTAACAACATCGACACGGACACAAGCGTCTGCACCGGAATGCAATGACGTGGACACGTGACTGCCAGTGACAGGTGGTCGTCAACACCGTTCACCCGCAACACTCTCCAAAGCTTTTTCCGAGGGACCCGCTCACATGTTTCCTTCATTTCGATAAAACATATACAGACCTCTTCGGCATACTCCCACGATTCAACGAAAATTTTCTGGTGAGTGAAAATTTGGTCTGTAGCAATAATGCCCGCACGAATACTGCTGTGGATATCCTCCAGCTTTAATTCAATTGTTTCGCGGCATTCATTTTCCGGTTTTAGATTCAGTTTTGATTCAATTTTATGTACATTCTGTGTCCAGCAAAATTTAAAGGGGTTCTTTATTGATGAAACTTTCTTATCGCTGGAATTAATAAGAAAAAAGATTCAAACAAACATCACAGTTTGCTATCCACACGAATTTGAGCCTTTGTCAAGTTTCCCCCTTGCTAAACAAGAATTACAGGCAAAAGTAGCCTAATTTGTCAGTCAATGCTTTGCAATGTCTGGCACACTTTCGCTGAACATAAACTGAGATTTCTGTTTTCTTTATGCGATTTTATGAAACCATCCTTACCTCGTGTTTCTTGTTGCACAGATTGCACACCACTAAAACGAAACAGCCAACGTTGAACAATGCTAAACATCCGACTTGGAGGTTGAAACCAAAGTTCAGAGAATTATGTCGAAGCCAGCACATGTTTCGCGCTCTGTAAGCCGACTCAAAAAAGATGTCACCTGTAATGGTTTAGCATAGTCATGTAGCAACAGTGCGTATGTTTCATAGGGTCATGATCGATGCAAATATCTATGTTTCAATGCATCGTCAGTCAGATCACATGAAATCATAAAACGCTGTTCTCAAGTGAATCAGTTTTTGTAGTTTAATGCTTTCCTTGGTGGGATCAGGTGAGATTATTTTACAGTGTCCTCACTGCTTTCAGTTTTCATCCTGGCTATCAATTCGTGATTGAAATGTACTCACCAGGCGAATATGTGCTTTTGTCAACAATCAGAACAGCTATCGTGCTGTTTAATAGAACTATTACGAAGGGAACACCGTAGCAGACTAAAGCGTGAATTCTCACGGAAGTAAATCCAATGTGTTGAACCTGCAGGAAAAAAAGTTGCGTTATGTCATTTTGGATTCCAATCCAGTTATAGTGTCAACAGAGGTCTGTGGGCGCCTGTCCCCACGTACTCAGGCCCGTAGCTGGGTTTTAAGGTTCGGGGGCATTATACATTTTTAGGGGGGAATATTTTTGATTTTATTATATGTATATAAAAAAAATTTTCTGGCCACAAAAAATTTGGTGGCACAAAAAATTGGGGGCACTACTCCCGAATGCTCCCCCGTGGCTACGGGCCTGCAAATACTCAAAACCGGCAAGCGCGCTCAGAGTAGGTTTTACCTTCAGGTAAATACTATACAACGAAACAAACTCACGCAAAATTTCCAAAACAAACTAAATGACGTTGGTTATCCTAAGTATAATTTTATTTCTGTAAAATAATAATTTAGGGTTTTAAAATTGTTATCAGTCTATCTCTGCGAAGGAACATGGGTTCTGCATATTGTGCAAATTATTGTTTATTATTCCTACAAACTCTATCTTAAGAGATTTTTGTAACGTTACGCATGTGCTATGTCTGTTTCATGACATATCGCTAAGCAATCAAAGAGAAATCGATATTATTTGCCTGCAGGTACTAATTTTTATCAAACGCGCATCGTCTTCCATAATTCTTAAAATTAGAAAATTTGGAATCAATCTTAAAGCAGGAAAAAATATTGTTTGTTTAGTTTTTTCGTTTAAAACGTAATCCATTAAAATTAAGTTTATGAAATTCATTTCATAAAGATACGTGTTTTAATTACAAGTTGGAGCATTCGCAAAGTTTTCATTCAATTTTTATCACCAAACATCAGGCGCGGATTTCATATTAGGCTAAAAAGGCTTGAGCCTAGGGCCCCCGATCTCGTGGGGCCCCGAAATTTTGGGAGTAGTGAAAAGTTAGAGCATTTTTGCAAGTAAATACATTTGTATTTTTTTGGTTCAAAGGACGTTTTCTTACTTTGCCGCTTGCAAAAACTCTCTAGAGAAGAATGAGCGCGAAAAATTGAAGTGAATGACGATGAACATTCTCTTTTTATGACGTTAAGAATTGGTTATTGTTACGTTTAATGCGTGGAAAAAACGCTTGAATCCATATTTCAGATTACACGAGGCCAGTGTCGTACTTTTATTCAGCCCAGGTCTCCCTCTGGTTGCTTTTTATGGGTAAGATACGGGGTAAAGACAAGACTAGCCTGCACTGTATTCAAGGCTGAAGATATTCAATGGAGCAAAATGTTAACTGTTTGCAATACTGCGCGTGTTAAGGTGGGATGTTCTTGGTCTTCAATTGTTTTATAGCAGTCTTGGGCCATTCCTTCTACAGCTCAATGCAGAGAAAAAGATTTTCAACTACCGTTGAATTACACGCATCTAGATGTGTTAGTTAGTCCCATTTGTAGCTTGAGCTTATTAGTTTAATTAGCGAAGTGAGCTTCACATGTAAGTTTTTTTTCAAAGTAATAAAGATAACGATGGATCTACAGTAAGCTTGCTTTCATTATCTTTGATAATGTCAAAACGTACACATGAGAGTGGTTCTAGCAAGCGAAGGAAACCCACCGCCAAAGCAGATGCACTACGACGAAACCAATAACCCATTTGTTAGTGTGTCAGACGGGATTAACACCAGATGTGGCTACGGATTCGGAGTGCCGGAGTCGACTCCCGCAGGATCCTGCGTTTTTCCTTCGGACCCGGAGCCGGAGTCAAAAATTTGTGAAAAAACGGACACGGATCCTGAGTCTTTTTTCATTTTCAGCAGCAGGGGTCTGTGTGGTTTTCACATGTGGCATTTCTTGGCTAAAACATTGCTGATTTTCGGTTGCATGGATGGCAGCCGGAGTTTAAATAGGAGTCGAATTCTCAAATTTGAAAATTTTCGGACATGGATACGGATTCAAAAATTTTGGAACAGGAGCGGAGTCGGAGTCTGAAAATGTGACTACGGCCACCTCTGCCTTCCAGAGGGGCCCCCAATTTAAAACAGCCTAGGGCCCCGAAAATGAAAATTCGCCTCTGCCAAACATAATTTGTTTTCTCCTGCCACCGCAAATTTAGGAGTTTGTAAAGGATCAGTGGAAGGACCTCAATCGATACTTCTTTTTGTATTAAATCAAATGATAATATTCCGGTTTCCGTTAGTTTCAAAGTTTATAAATAATTATACGTCGTTCCACATTTTTTGCATTACGTAAACGTTTCATCCAAACCTCGAAAAACTCATGAAAATATTGTAGTATCTTATTTGTTTAATCATATCACACCCTGGAATAGAAAATAAGCAAACCTATATATTTCTAGACACTGTTCGTAAATTTGAAAGGTGGTGTTTCTTATGTTTCCTCACACGGTTTTTACATACCATAGTCACAGCTTTGCATAAGTTGTAGGCATTTGAGCTCATCCAAAACCAAGTTGCTAATAGGAAATATTGCAGTAATGCCGTGGAAACATAACATCCAGTGGAACTGTTGAGGTTGCCTATTCCAAAGAGGAAGATGAGATTGGACATAAAAAGGCAAGAGCAGATATTGAGCAAAAACTTGGTTGGTTGTCGAATACGGAGTTCTCTACGTAAAAAATCTCTCGTTAAAATCGAAGATGCTAGAGTTGTAAAGCCGTTGCTGTTATATGCAAGGGAGTATGAAAAACGTTTTCCTTGTTTAATCCGATACAGTACTGATGCTAGGTTCTCTCTGTTTTCCTGTATCAACCCGGCACGGACTACATGCAACTTCAGCTTCAAGAGCACGCCATAGGTTTTCTCAATCGGGTCGACAAACACAGCAATCATTCATGAAAGCCATCTATCAGATACTTGCAGTGCATTTTTCTGATGAAACGACAGGTAATTTCACCTGTAAATTTGTAGTCTTCGCCCACACTCACCTGAACAAAACGTACACAGCCACAGTGATGATCAGCCCTATTTCGGACAAAGAACAACCAACGGTACTGACGATGCTTAAACTGAATGTCGAAGGGAGAACTCGACTGGACTGTAAAAAGATATTCCACAAACTAACCGAAGAAATCAACTCACAAATTTAAATAACAATCGCCACTACGGATCAAATAAAACTTCCAATTGCTTTCATTATCCGTTTTCACCGAAATCGATTTTAACGTAAAACTATCCTGTTACCATCAAATCACTTTTGCTTCTTGCTATCTCTGAAACAAGCATTTGACAGCTAAATTTTAAACAACGCTCGTTGAAATTACGATAATATGGTTTAAGTTGCCTTCATCAACATCCGAACCTACCACTATCATCGAGAAGCTTCCTAACTTCAAACATGAGCACTTGCTGATTGAGGCGCCGACAGTGAGGTGGCAGCCGTTAGGGAGCCATCTGTCTGCGCTGGAATCGTACATACTGCACTGGGTTCTGGTTACAATATCCTGTAATTATAGCCAGCCTTAAACGTTGCAATAAATTAAAAATAGTTTTATTTTTAGCTTTAACAGGTTGACAATCTATGGGCATATTCATTTAATTCTGACAAACCTAGCACGCATAATATTTTGTTTCTGTGGGGTTAGGTGAAATTTTCCTCCAGGCTACAGAGGCAAAATATATTTTGGGAAGCAGAAATTCTAGGGCTTTTCAAAATACACTTCAATTTTCTTGCTCAGCGTATTTTCTGCAGTCGTTTATTCAAACGCTGAGGTTTGATGGATGTTTTGGAAAGTTTGTTTTAGTTTTTTTCTCGACGTCATGTTTGAATCGATCACCTGCGTTTAGGAAAGAACATTTAACGTCTGGAAAATTTGTTAAAATACAATTTCTGAGGTGGTTAAGGTTTGTAAACACCGCTTCCACGATAAAAGTGCTTCGTTACAAACTGATCGACTTGCGGCGTTTCTGCTGAAAAACTACTATCTGTTTCTAATATTTTCCATCTTATCACATCGCTAGAAACAAGCCTGTGCAAGCCTTGGAGACTCTATAAACGTTTGAGTATTTTGTAAAAATATTTTTTACACAAATAATCAAGGAAAGGTTGCAATACGTTCGCAGCAGTTTAATAAATAATTACCTTTAATGTACCATTCGTCATAGGTCTAGATCCCTGGTGATGAACAGAGTTGTAGAAAACGAAATCAACGGCACTTTTAGTGTTTTCCTGTTGATAACCTTTAACGTGCACGGAAATGACCTGTTGCAAATATTCAAATTTATAAAAAAGAGACCATGATTGGCAGTTAAAGAATTGTTATCCTGCTATATGCATTCATTTTGTTCGTTTTCCAATCAGCAACTCTTGTCGAGATAGCTATGAGGTTGGTAATTCTTGTAGTTTTCAAAAAACTGCACGGTCCTCAAAATCTGATAATTCCGTTCATTTGTCAACGGGAGGGCAATTCAGGTCAGACATGGTAATCACACAAACCCCATTCGCAGCCGACGTTTGGGCAATTTTCCATTAGGTGCAGCACGGCCTACTTAAGATGTCTTAAGTTTGGCCGCACAGCTTTGGCCATTACCCAAGATTCACGACGAAAGGCGAAGGTCGGAATAAAATCCATTTGAAAACTAAGCACTCTTGTGTTTCAAAGCTCTCGTTTTGATATCTTATCTCACGTCTTTCTGCGTTTACTTTACCAAACCATGAGTTCTAATTTTTTCTATCTTCTTCCACTCGTGGATGCCACCCTAGCATCCTAAGAATTAGAAGTCCTAACAAATCACAACTTGTTTCAGTGATTTTCACCTCAATTACAGTGTCTTTCGTTTTTCGAGAGACACACTGACATCCAACTTTGGAATGCGAATTTAATTTTATTCTGTTGAAGTTACAAATATCAGTATTTTGTATTTTAGGAAAGCTGTGCCCATAAGCAACTTGAGGAATACATGGAGGGTTACAGTATTGTTCTAAGTATTGTAAGTTATACTCATAGATGCTTCTAAAGATTCGTTCGGATCGATGACGACCCGTTCAGGTGGCAAGGGTTAACATGCATTTTGTCAGTTTGTAGTTGCTTGCGATCAAAGTGGATTGTAACTTTTCTTTAGAACCAGAATGGGTGCAAAATTGGAGTGTGGTGCTAATGGACGAAAACCACCTTGGGCTTCCTCCGAATTCGATTCAGTTACTCGCAGCCTCTTCATTCAGGACAATTAGCATAATATGCTTATCCCAGGAATCCTGAAGAGGAATATTATTTAGCAATTAGCGTAATCCATACTCTGTCATGTATTTTGATCGAAGATAATCAACTAACTTTGACAATTCGCCTGTGGCCCTCGAGACTGATAGACAACTTGAACCACACATTAGTCCGAGGATCCTTTCTCTATTCAAATCTTTAGTCGTTTTGAGAGAGATTTCTTCACAAGCTGCAGCCTTTCAAGCTTTCACTAGGTTCCCAGCTAGGGGAACATCGGTCGTAGTGATGATGTTTACATTTCTGAAACTGAATTGCGTCAACTCTGGTTTTGATAGCAACTAGGTTCCACAAAGACGGCAAAGTCGAATGAATCAGCAAATTTTTTCGATAGTATATTGATTTCACGGAACTCTGCGCATCCTCAGTCTTGAAAACTTATTCAAAATAAATGCGCTTTGTGTTGTGACAGAGACGAGGTTCAAACAATCTTTAAAACACTCTACCCACTCGCCAAATATATACTTTAATCCTGAGTGGGGCATCTTTTTGGTATGCGATTGATCTTGCAGCACTAGATCTTTTGTCGCAGAGACGTCAGATATGTCCCAAAACAAATGTTGGCTTGCCATTAACTAGGATCAAGGCTATGTGCGAAAATCGACTTGTCCACCACGTGAGCTTTAGGTTTCCACAACTTAGCTTATTGTCCAAGCAAACATGGTTATTTTTTGTTTATAACCAGGCTTTATACGGTAAGCCTAATTCCTTGATGCGATAGTTACATTCTCCTGGATCCAGCAGTGCTACGTTTTTGTAAGCTGTCGTCACACACAAGTCATTTCTACCCAAATATCTGAGCAGCTCACGATGTAGTGGCAGCGTTGGACAGCAGCTATTTTTCATATACTACGTCCGCTGTGCATTCCATTGACTGTCGAAATAAATCTGATGTGGTCTCTAAATGTTTTTGCTACGTTTGTGTCTACCAGGACTTTTCAATTCAAGCGGCAAGACCTCTTAATCCTGAATGTTTGCGTAACCCTATTGGTTTTGTCTAGACTCAATTTGCAGACAACTGTGGTGATCGATGGAAAGCGCCGCACCCACGATGCAGAATTTAGTCAGAGACAGTTATCCGATTTGGCCTTTGTACCATGTGTACTTCTGCAGTTCCCAGTGTTAGAAAAAAATATTTTATGATACAAAGTGCGTTGTTTCAGCAGAATTGTGTTATTACTTCGATTAAAATCTCCATATTGAAGTCTTTTGTTGTAATTGTGCTGTAACAACGCATTGTGCATCATTAACACTTTCTTCCAACACAGATTTGCAAAGTACACGAGATTCGTTGAGTCAACTGTCACTCATAGCTATTTGCATAGTTTCAGGCTTCAGCTGACTTGTTCCAATCAGCGTTGGACGTTCATGTCAAACGACGCGCAGGAATGTCAATTGATCACCACTAGTTGGTCTGCAACCTACTGTACGTCTTGAAACCAAGAGGGACTACAAATACGTGCAGGTAGAGTGGCAACTGTTCAATGCAACCGTAGCTTGATCTGCTTCTTGTGTATGCAGACGGAAACGACGGGGTGTGGCCAATATGGGCAGACAAGTAACCCCTTAATGCAATGCGGTCCAGCTACAGGCCCGCGGGCCGCATGTGGCCCGCGGACAGAATTTGTAGGCCAGGCCAGCTTTCTCATTATTCATTTAATGTTGTGTGTATGTTAAAGTAGGTTATTTTAATTGGAACAAGCGTAGCATCTTTTAATAAAAATGTACAATGTAAACGTCGTTAGACTAGACCAGTGTTTCCCAACCATTTTAGGCTTGCGGCACCCCACAGAAGGCAAATATAACTTGTGTCACCCCATAGCAGTTTGCTTTGGTTTGATGACATTTTGAAAATAATATTTTTAATGATATATTGAGGAACGTATTAGCTCGTGACACCCCTGAGTATCGTAAACGGCAGCCCGGTTGCGAGCCACTGGACTGGAATATAGAAGCTTCTGAAAATTACTCATCAAAGATAGATTTCCCATAATAAAAGATTTTTCGCTAAAAATTCACTCGATATTTGGAAATACATACGTGTGAGAAAGTATGCTTGCTACGATGAAGCAAGTCAAATTTCAAAACAGAAATCGATCGGCAGACAAAACACTGGACGATAGTCTCCGACTTGCCACCGGCCTACCACCAACACTGGTACTAATACAGGAAGAATAGTGTCAGAGCAGCCTCGACCGCAGGCATGCCACTGCTAAAGATTTGTAATGAATTCATATTCGCTATTGTGTTATAATTTCAATGAAGCACTCAGTTATCTTCCTTTTTTGTTTTAAATCCTGTGAATATGTGGTTTTATACATCACTTTGGTGGAAGTAGCCCGCAAGTTGTCGCGTTTTTGTAAAATGGCCGTAGGTCCAACGTGGTTGGACCACGCTGCCTCAAATGGATCCAGGAAAACCCTTTAAGTCCCGCGTCCGCCATAATTATGGCGCGGATTTTAGACGCATTAAAAGCTGTAACTCGCCAGCTACGACACCTACAGAGCTGTTCAAACCATCCACGGATTCAGCAAGTCTTCTAGTTTCGATTAAAAAAAACGTTGTTTGATTTGGGTGGGGGTTTTTCTCTTGGTGACGTCACAAAGAAGGCAGGTTTTTGAATCTTTGACCCACTTTAACTGGCCCTGGGCGCTAATCCAATGAGCCATTTTTATGGCTCAAAATTTTTTTTAAAACTACATGATCATCCCGCGTCTATAGAGCCTTTGATTGACCTTCTAGCATGTCTAGAACAAAAGTTATGGCCCAAAAACCCCGTTGTCCTCAAAATTCCAAAAACTGCAGGAAAAGCATGAGTCTCCCACTGACGGCTTTTTCCCAGAGAAAAACTGCCGCGAGCTGTGGATCGAGAGCTAATCGCGACGCTCGAGAAAGACTCGTGAAGCCTTGTAGTTTGCACTAAATAAAAACCTTTTGAGGTTTGGGTTCGGGGTTTTCGGTGGGTGTCGTTAGAAAAAGGGTAGGTTTTGCTATTTTTTGATTATTCTTTTATGACGACATCACCCGGACAATAAGCCGAAATAATGGCTCAAAGTTTGGTTGGATTCTAGGCTGGAATGTGAAGCTTTAGAGGCCTAGATCGACTTCCTGACGTTTCTGGTCCCCACGTTATGGCCGAAAGACCCCTAATCTTGTAAGGATTCCCTAGGGAATTAGTGGGGATCCCCTAATTATTTTTTGCTTGTTTTGCCATAACTTTTGAACCAGAAATGCTAGAAAGTCCATCAAACCCTCTAAAGACTCGTATTGTAGCCTAGAATCCAAAAAAATTTCAGCCACAAAATCCGATGGATTGTTCGACTCCCAGGATATGACGTCATCATCCAAATGTAAACAAAATATGCACAAACATCCTCTCATTATGTAAACATCAACTAAAAACCCGAGATCGCAAGCTAAAAATTTTTTTTGCACTCTAAACTACAAGTCTTCACGAGTCTTTTGAGGGCTTGAACAGCTCTCTAGCCTATTCTAACGACGAGTTATGGCCACATACATAGGGTATGTTATTCAACCCCTGGTTTTCTTTTGTAGGGGTAGAAAGTTTGACCACGTTTTGGTTTGTGTGGCATAATTTTTGATCCAGATATGCTAGATAGTCAATAAAGGGCTCTAAAGACTCGTAGGATAACTTGAGCGCAACAATTGGCCCATTGGATTGGCGTCCAGGGCAGCGTAAACTAGGCCTAAACTAGGCCAATAAAATGAAAATGACACTCCCACTTTTGACGTCCTCCCCCATAGAACCACAAACCCAAAACGAAAAAATTTTTTTCAATTTCAACTAGCAGACTTGCTGAATCCGTAGATGGTTTGAACAGCTTTCTAGCTCAATCGGCTGGCGAGTTATAGCGTTGCAAACCTTGCGCCATAATTATGGCCATCGCGGGACATAAAGGGTTAAAGATACTATTCAAGCTAAGAAAGGAGCCTACAAGCGTAGATTCAGCAAAAAAACGAATCTTCTTACGGTGACACGCTAATATCTTAAGCCCTTACGGTAAAAAAGTCCAAAATGTAATCTTGGGAGAATTTCGATCATGAACTAAATTCCAATTACTGGCAAGCCAACAAAGTATTCTGGTAAACCATCCGGCGTCTCAACGGCAAAAAATATAATTCTGCTAGCTATAACCAAATACAAAAATAATGTCTTACTTAGCAATGAGGATGACATCCTTGGCAGATGGAGAGAAAATTTCAAAGACCGTTTGAACCCATTCACTATCACTCAATCCAACACACTGGAGGTGCATTTGGGAGAGGAAGATATCATTACCACAGCCAAAATCGTCCTAGTAGCCAAAACACTGAAGGTTGGGAAATCTGTATGTCTCGATGAAATCCAACCTGCAATGCTGTCTGATCCAGAGAGTGCAACTTCTTCGACGTGACACCTCTACAGTTTCTTGCGGTTCTGACGAATTGCACAGTTGACGTCTCTGTTTTTAATAACGTTTTCAACAACCACAGGCGGACAATGACTCACTTGCGCAAGGTACATCTTGCACAGTGAGCTTTTGAGCGTTAATTAACAAAAAAGCTGTGAGTCCAGTGGCAGGTTCTTGTCCTTTAGAAAATTTAATGGTAGTACTATAAGATTGCAGCTTTTCAATGATTCAAAAAAAATATAGCTTAATTTTTGTTTATTGTTTTGAGAGAAAATTTCATTCGAATTAGTGATGTAGGAGCAGGAGGTGCAAGCTCACCATCAACAGTTTTGATTCGTCGAAAATTCAGACAAAATCCCTGAAAATTCGGACACAGAAGTTTCGACACCATTGTTTCTTACTGCGTGATCAATGGGTCTGACTGAATGAATGTCTGACTTTTTTCTCCAAAAAATATTTTTGACTCCAAAACAAATGTATGTCACTAACATCTTGTTTAGAGTTCGAGACAGTTGATGATGAGTAAGCAACTGCTACAAAAAATTGTAGGGAGAAAGTTTGCCGCACAAAAATTTTCGGGAAAAACATCCTTCGCACCCCCAAAAATTTGCCAGCTCCTTCACTTATGCTTCGAAACATGTATATACTTCTCAACTTCCTGATGAACGTTTATCAGTTGGACAAGGTTATACTTTCCACAAAAAGAACAACATTAGCTTCAGATCCCCACAGTACATACAACAATCAGGCGACCAATAATCATTGCGCATTTGATCCACAAAGAATCATGTCGCTGTAGTTACCCACCACGATTTTCCCCCTGAAAATATTTTCTAGCCCTTACACTGAGCATGCTGATCCCACCTCCTTTAAGTTATTCAAAATTTACTACTGAATCTAAACCTTTAAAGAAAACCAACAAAACGTCAAAAGGCACTCGGCTGGACAAGCATATTTTGTGTTCGGTTTTTTATGTATAAAGGTTGTAAGGGTAATTTGATGATTTACGTCCAAAATTTAAATTTCTGTTGATGTCTTAGTTCAGAGATAAGCAGGGGTATAGTGAGGCGGGAACGCGTGGCAACGACGTTCTCACACCTTTTTCACGTTTTGCTTAAAAAAGGAATTTGAAGCTGTTAAAATGGCTATTTTTTAGGGTGCGTTCCCACAATTTTTTGTTAGCACTACATCCCTGGAGATAAGTTACAAACATTGTTTTCTGGATGGTGTTGGCCAATGATTTTTTGAATCTCAAAACCATACCTGTATACTTTTATAGTGCACAAAACCTGAAGACTGTTTACTCATGAGTGCTTTAGAATTGCTAGTTGTCAAGCTTATCCCTCGCCTTCGTCGAAATATTTTGAGCTGAAACCAGCTTGCAGCGCTTTGAAAAAATGCTATGAAATTTAAATTTTATGATTGATAATTTCAAGCAATTAAACTAAATAACTGGGTTTAATGATATTTTAAGAACAAAACTGGAATTTTTTTTAGTTTTTCAGCATTGACGACAGTTTGTACCTCGTAGTACCACATCCAAAATTGTGACAAATAAGCAAAACTTCTCTTACAAATGATGGATTTTGCCCTGATGGAAACAATGTTGGTTCTTTAAAATGAGCGATGGAAACACGTGGCCGAACTGAAAAGCCGGTGACTTCGTTCAGCAGAGATGCAGGTACTGTAGTTGTGATCACTGGTGGTAATCTCGTTTTGTTCGATTTACCGTGAAGACCTTCTGAGCGAACCGTAGAGTTGACAGAAAAGCCACTCTGGGCGCCATTCGAGGGTTGTGCAACCTAAACATAAACATTGCAAGCCAGTGAGAAAAACATTTCAAATGCATTATTCCGATAGGCAGCGAATACGATTTCCAGCCAAGTACTTCACAACATTATCATTCTGTGCGAGGTGGGTGGTTAAAAGTTGTTTATGTTTCAACAATCTTTCTCCGGTGAGTAGGCTAGTAGCCACGATCTGTCTGATCTTAAAATAACACCACGCACTCTTCCACGCTAAAAAAGTTTATAAAGCATTTCGCACGTTTGGATGCAAGACCAATATTATGTTGTTTATAAAAGAAACACGAAATGGATTAAGCGTTCTTTGAAAAATACTATTTTTAAACCAAGCACGTGAATTGACTCAAGCAAATGCACTTTTACTAACTTCATTAGCAGTCAGAATCGAATGGATGGACTAGAACTGTTGCAAACAACCACAGTGTTTGTGAAATTATCAGGTTGTACATTTTACTAAGATTTGAGTCTTAGTGCAACATTTGGCTTATCACTTGGCTAAAAACATTATAGTTATAAAGAGAACTATAACTGGCCTCTTTCTCAGAAAATTCCGAAATACCTCTTCTTTGACTACCCGTTGTTTTTATGCCTTCGCTGACAACCGATTTGAAGGAAGAATTATTGCAGTGATAGCACAGTAATATATTACATTGAATTTAACACACTTAGGCAAAGCAACTTTTTCGATATCGTAGCAGGGGAAAAAGGCTGCATTAACTGAGTAGCACAAAGATTACATTTAAAACTCACGTGAAGAGTAATTTGAGATGAATTCAAGGATACAGTTGATGTATTTACAGGAAATATAAACTCGTCGGCAAAGTTGTTCAGAGTTTGTACAATAGCTTTGGTTGTTGAATCTAATACCCTGAATGCAAAGCAAACTGACTTGGACTTCACTTTAACGAAACACCGAAGTCGTTACCATGAAGAGGCGTTCAACGCCAACTTAATGTTTATCAAAGAATCCTGAAATATTCTACAGCAAGCTTGCACAAAAAAATCCAGGGCACACTGCATGCTTAAAAGTACAAAAACAAGGCTAATTTTCTATAGCACTTGTTGTAGTTGCATGAAAGACATTAATAAGAAAACGTTATGCAGCAGACGACAGTGCCGAAATGAAGGTCTATTCGCTACGTAATTTTCTTCTACAGTACAAAAATGGCTTAAAATGTAATTGGTATTTTGGCTCATTTACAATTAACGGTTGCTTTTATAGATTAAACCCATTGCTTTGATCTTTAAAAAAAAACAGAATTAAGCAGTTTGCCAGAGAGGAAAAATCATCTTGAAACCAACCGGCACAAGAGAATTTCCGATGTGTTCCCAATAGAAATTTACAAAACATGCAATGTAGTTTGTCACAGATTTAGTTTGTCCGCAAAAGCTTGGCTTATAATTGCGAATCCAAAGAAAAACTCACCGAAACAAGCTATGTGAAATTTTCTGGAAAAGCGTGTGGTGATGAGGTGATAGCGATTTATAGACAGAATCTTATTGTTTCACAGAAAAGCTACCCCATTCCGGCTTACATTAAGCACAGTCCTACAAACATCTTTGTTCAGGCAGTTTGCCGCTTCTGAAGAGTTGGTATGGTAGTTTTTCAGAGCTCATGTGATGTATTGCGCCTTTCTCAGCATGCATAGCTCTAACTCCGGGTATTGTAATCCACGAAGGTAAACCTTTAGTTTGTGATGACCATTTTATTGCCTGCAGCAAACCTTTGAAATGTTATTTTTGTAACAGTTGCTTTTGCCAACTTTTGTAACAGGAAAACATTGCTAACTGTGCTTTCGAGGAATGTTGGAAATTTAATGAAGCAAGAAACAAAATTCGTAACGTCCGTTTGCTTCGGCCAACAATTATAGCTGTGGAGGCCATGTGCGACCGAACAGTGCTGTGTGAATCATTCAAACCTGACATCTGACCAGTGTTGCTACTCAGTGGCGTAGCTAAACGGGGGCGATGAGGACGTCCGTCCCTGGCGGCAGTTGATGAGGGCGGCACTTTGGGGTCTATTGTAGCATATAAACCTGTATAGGATGTTACAAACTAGGAGGTACACAGGTCACTATTCATTAGTTTTATCTTACTAAAACAGCGGCATGGTCTAAAAACAAGACAATAAACTCTCACAAACACAAATAGAACCAAACTACACACCACACCTCCGGCTGCCTCAGCGCACAATACGCTACCGGACTGCAGCTGGCAAGCAAGCACAGGTCGATCTCGTACCACATGCGATGCCTACGGCGGCGTGAAAAGCACGTAATTGCAAATAATCAGATGTGATCATTACTTGTACTAAATAGGGTTTCAGAGTTTGTTTCAGTGTTGGTGACAGGTTCTCTGCTCGCTGCTAGTCGATATCTTGTTGCTGCTGTGTTTTGTCAGCGTAGAGTGTTATGTTATCCAGCAGGGTTGCCTGTTGGATATCCATTTTGTAGCGTTTGTGGAGTTGTGTCTTTTGTGTCTGGTATTAGGGTCTTAGGGTTAGGTCCATTTCCTTTTTAGTTTAGTCTATCGTTTTTCTATTAAAGCCAGCATTATCCCAGCTGGGGTTCGTAGGTGTGCCGGACTCCTCAATATGGACGAGGATTCGCTAGAATCATCCGATTGTAATCGCGAACGTCCACCGAAGGTACAGCGAAAACGAAAAACA
>Ga0210059_1003903_pt1 | contig 23996 bp, 14 predicted proteins | sample Ectturendosymbi2_FD_188042 | JGI IMG/M metagenome (GOLD analysis project Ga0210059, IMG submission 188042) | Ecteinascidia turbinata endosymbiont from Florida, USA - Sample 2 (SPAdes) (version 2) | ecosystem: Host-associated > Tunicates > Ascidians > Unclassified | place: Key West, Florida...
CGACTGCAACCTATTCGTTCACTCTGAAATTTCGATTCCTACAACGGTTGACTGGTTCCAACTTCCAAGTAACCATTTTCAAATTTGGCAGCCACTATTTTAAACCATGTACGAAACTTTGCCATGACGATAGCATTTGCGATAAACTGCCAACGTGCTGCAAGACTCTGGATTCACTTAAACTCTACTCGGAACGCGTATCGTCCGTAAGAGTCGCTCGTCTAGTCGGAAGTGAAACCATTGCGGCAACGCGACAGAGCTGCCAGTTCACCAGTCATGTAAGGTGGACCCGACAGCAGATCAACCACAGCTCTTGCAATACAAAAAATTGTCGATGTTTTTCAGAAAATTTCTACCTGTATCACAGCTTCGCATGTGTATTGTGAGACTAAGGTGAATAAAGCGAAAACAGACCTGCAACCTGCAGGACCAGATGATTTCAGAGCAGATACGTCCATTTGCATGGGCCTAGAGTACGTGGTGTGTTAACAAGCTGATTCGGCGACCAGATGTCGCTCGATGACATGGTTGTAAGTGCATGCCTGAGCACATGATATAAACAGATATTACGCCACACAATTTTTCAAGAGGGAAAAGTGGCAATCTTTTTGTGTTCCGTAAGAGTATTTCAAGTGTCGTCTGCAGTCAGGCACTAATAACCGCCTGGTACTTTCACCGCATGTATCCGCGGACATTACGCAATAATACTCAAAATTACGATTTGGCTTGCACACTCAGCAACTTAAATAACCATTGCAAATATGTGGGCCGTTTTTTTCTGAACAAAAGTCAAACTGCAATCAAATCTGCACTTGATCAATTTTGCGATCAATACCAGCAGTGATTTGCAACGAAAAATCGTATATTACAAACACGTTTCTTCGAGCAGCCTGTTTGTCGCTTGTTCCGCAGTCTAGTCTAGACCCAGGCAAAACGGTCATCATCGGTCACTGCATTGGTTAGTGAATGATAGCGTCACCACAAACATTTAGCTATCCTAACAGTTGCGTTTCTAACAGTTGTAGCAAAGGAATTTTGAAGTAAACAAGGAAGCTGTTAAAGCATTTTGTTTCGCAAGTTTGAGAAACAGATCGGGGTTGGTTATATCTTGCGATTCCGTTGCTTTATTGAAACGTCGTGTATTTTATTTAATTTGGTAATTTCTAGGTCAAGCATGACAACACAAAACTTTCCAATATTGTCATGCTATCAAGTGCTTTATCTTACCAAAATGCATACAAAATTGCCACAGGTGATATTATTGTTCCACTCTGTTTGGCTTTTTAAAAAAAATATCAGCAAGGGTTCAACCTAAACCTTGATATTCTTGGCGTCATATTCTTCACCGGATCCTTATGTTTGGTTGCCCTGGCCATCTCAAGGTTCTTTTCCTGTATATTAATTAGCCTGTTGTGGAATTCATTTCTCACGTTTTTTACCCGTTGATGAAAATGCTTTGGGTTTGGAGCTGCGTTAGCCAGCTGCGAACCCTCTTCACAAGCTGACTGTCAAGGAGTGACAACCACTCGAACTGAAAATGCAGCAGTGCTAGCACTGCAGAGGTGTCCACTGTCCACGCGAAAACAAACAAGAGTCGAGTTCGTCACCCAGAAAAAATCGGCTGCGCTAAAACTCTCATTAGTTGAGTTGAACTGAAATATGAACGAAAATTGACTTCTGTAACTGGCTTGTTGCTGTTCTCGCACTGCTCTTCTTACTTTCGCCTCGCCCCTGGTGACACGAATGTACTTTAGCCATTTTCATAAAAGCGTAGTGCGCCACTTACGCGCTTCTTTAGGCGACTGGGTGTGGACATGCGTTAGTTAGACGATTTGCGCAAAGAGAAGGCCAATTCCACCGGAGCAAATGTACCGCTGGCCTACGACGAGGAATGTGCGTTTAGACGCGTCGCTGGAATGCACGCTTTTCGTGACACTGCTGATTCGCCCTACCAAGCATCTGACAGCAAGCTTTTGTGTTCAAAGCCATAGTTTCTACTTTTAGGCTAAAGTTAAAGTTTTGCAATTGCACACCTCTCGCATAGATAACATTTGCCGTTTATATAGAAAGTGTGCTGTTGCAAGGAAGGTTTCTAAATGATAAGAGCAATTAAGCGAATAACCAAAGACTGCTTTGTTGCTTAAAACAACATTTCTAATTTCCACGAGAGTCAACTGTGCTCGATAGCATCAATTCGTGCTCCTTATTTTGCTTGGTCAACAGTTACATAATTTTGATAACACAGAGCAAAAAACCCGGTTTGCAAGTTATATCGTTTTTCCAGATATTCATTCAGAATACTGGATAAATATTCCACATAAAATCTCATTTTTGAAGCATTCTCATATTTCACATGAATGACTACCAAAATTATTAGTGTCACCTCAAAATTCTCAAGAATGTAATGTCCTGAAAGTAGATGCTGTCTCTCCGCCTAATCTTGACTGAAGACATGCCCCAAAACAACTCGCGAATCGAAATACCTGATCCCAAGAATACGAGACTCTAGACATCATCGCCATTTATTACGTGAAAGCCACACATCACTGCAAGTCTGGCACAGCATCTTTCTTCTGGAAACTTCGAAAGACGTGGGAAAGCGAATCGTCAGCGTTCAAAGTTAACACGTTCTCTACATACCGATGCTTAGTTCTGACCAGAAACTCGGTAGAGTCCTCGAGAAAATCTCCATCGGATTATATAGGTCTTTTCACAGCACGGTGCACTGCAGATACCTTCAGTGCGAAAATCACCTTTTAGTAAACGGCAATCTTTCTTCCAGTCATCAAAACGATGAAAAATATTACAGCAAGCCAAGGAAAATGCATAGCTGACGAAAAACAGGTATTCTCTCATCTTTGCCACAAGATGAATTTAAAAAAACGACCACAAACTGCGCTGAATTGGGCAGTGCTGCGCCTGAAAGTCTCAAAATTTTATTTTATCTCGGATCAGGGTTCCCACGCATTTTTTAAAATCATTTTGCATATTTTGCAATACCTTTTCACTATTAAATTTAAGAAGTTCAATACCATTAATTCCTTTCATTTTTCGAAATTCTAAATCATGAAACTCAATTTTGCACATTGCATAACACTGCATAAGTAATGAAGTGCTTTGCCTTCAGTGAAATTCTGCTCAGATACTTGAGATTTCTTTTCCATTTAGAATTTCCATACTTTTTCAATACCTAATGTACATTTTGGCAAAATTCAATACTTTTTCAAGGTCTTGAAAACCAGTTTAGAAAGTTCAATACTTTTTCAATACTTTCAAAACCGCGTGGGAACCCTGTCGGATAATGAAGGAACAGCTTCCTGCAAACCTGAAGAGAAGGAAAGTTTCCTGGACGCATTCCCATCCCTGGTTTTTGTCCTGTTTTCACTGATCTGCCACAATTATGCCTAACTGCACTGCAACACTACATGACTGCACTGAGGCATCCTGCGTGAGAAGATAAGGTTAAGTCAACAGACTAAAAAAACAGAACTTAGTCCGATAGCGAGTACGATTTCGCTTATTTTCTGCCAACTATTACATTTTGACAAGGGTGTTCAACTAGAGGCAGCAGCTGAACACAGAGCAACTTGTTTGAAGTCGAAGACTTTTCTCAAATGCACAGTTTGCTTCTTTTTTACTGTTCTTTGAAGTCTCTTTTCAAACACGGCCTTCTTAAGCGAGTCACTGATTTCACTCGGGAAAAATTACCCGAATAAACATGCAAGTGTCAAATTGGCCGCAAGAACCGCAGAGCTGCACAGCACTCCCGCGCAATGCTCACGCTTAACATACCGTAATGATATTACGTCATCAGAATATATCGCGAGACCGTAGAAAGAGCTCGAGAAGCTCAACGTTATTTGGTCCTCGGGCACAGAACGAAAACGAAAGAATGCCAAGTGCAGAGCTGCACTTTTTGTGGAACAGCCACGTCACTACAGGAAAGTACTCTGAGCCCCGGAATTAAAAAACGCGGTTGAATATTATCGCAGAACGGCCCTCGATTTTCCAGTGGCATTCCGCAAGAAGTCCGCACCAGCTTATGGGAGATGAACGCTTTCACAAGAGAACATCAGCTAGCGTTGCTCCACGTGGCGATCAAGTAACCGCCATGAACCAAAACTACAAGTCAGTATAAGCAACGCTTCCCCGGTGCTGCTGTGCGAACATAATGATTAGGACATCAGCTTATCTGGCGAAGCGCTTTGTGTCTATTTACAAGCTATTACAAACGTTTTTTCAAAGCCGAAAAAATTAGCCAGACTCTAACTTCAGAGGTGTGTCGTTACAAGGCAGAAGTCGACAGAAAATTGTTCAAGCGTTCCGGAAAACGCCCAGAAACCGTTTCGACGACAGTAAAGTTGATAACTACACGAAAGCAAATGAATAACATCAAAGAAACTGGCCAACTGTTGAAAGCTAGGAAGCATTGTACAATTGCATCGTTGAGACGACTACCCCAAATTGAAAGCATCACTAGGCATGCCGAGCAGCGTAAGCTTAGACGTAGAGGCGACAACACTGCAATGTGTCATAAATGAAGACAAGAAAAAGAGGGCAGATACAGCGCAAGCCAGCCAGATTGATAAGGCAAAGTTTTGTAATCAATCACCGGCCATCACGGCGGGTGACGCAAACAAAAACTTTTATCTTCGCTTACCTGACTTCGGCCTAAAAGAGTAACAAGATAACAGGACAAACAAAAGTAGGGAAATTACCGCAAGCGTGAACGGTTCGCGCCTCCATTAACTTAACAGAGGGGCCCCGTCAAAACCATTCGATCACACTTATTTCTCAACTCTTCCTTCCCGCAAATTCCTCAGCGACGCTAAGCCACACTAGCGGCACGTCACATCTTCTCGAACCGTTTGCGGGAGCTAGAATGCGAGAAATTTTGCGTTGGTCAGACCAGACGTGGAATACGCTGCTCGAGGTGGGCAGCTCAGACGCACCTCGAAATTAATTTTGTCGTTTCCGCGCTTCTTTCGCGCTGAACCGAAGAAGAGGTTGCAAATCGCCACCTGAAACGACATTAAATACTTAGCGCGGGGCGAGATCAACCACATCCATTCAAATTTGATGTGTCGCTCCTGAAAAAATGGCTGTACGCCCGTCGAAAAATTAACTGGCATGCAAAAATTGCGAGAAGGATAAGGAACCAAGGCATGGTGCCGGAAGTCTGAGAAACCAGACGTTCTTTGTCTTTTGAGTGGCGGAGGTTTACTTTTCGAAACAAAAATGCGTGAAGTTGTTCGACCTCATTCGACCTTCGATTTTCACGCGAAGAGTCCATGGGAAAAAACCTTTGTGGCTGATGGGCTACTTTCCAGAACTCTCTTCCTTAGAAACGTCTGAGATCGACTCTAATACTACATATATTGTCTTTATCTGATGTACAACGTTCTGTTTCCCGCTTTGAAATCGTAACTGAACGATATCACTGACGAGATCAGCAAAGGTGGACATTACAAGGAAGCACCCGCGCTGCGTCCAACAGTGAACACGCGACTACCCACCCTTTCCTGACTGCGATGCTAACAAGCGAGCCTGCTTTTCGGTGACCGATGAAAGACACGGGCAGAGACAACATGCATGAACGGCAGAAAAGAAGAACCCGCTCAGCACCAAGAAACACAACGAGAGTCGGCTTTTTTCAAGAGCTATCAAACGACGCAATAGACTTCGTTTCAAGCCCTCCTGACCACTTCAGCGTGTACTTCGACAATTCTAACGCAGCGGCTATAGATGTATATCTAAAACAAAGCTTAGCGATGATCGTCGAGAAAAAACATCGCCGCGAATGATGGACAGAGGGAAGAGTTTACGCGAAGATAGCAACTACGGGCTGTGCGTAGTTACAAAAACTCAGATTCGCAAAGCGGGGATCGTGCGATTGTTTTCCCCTGACACACACTGCTCTTTTGTGACTGGCCATATGGTACCAACGTGGGAGATCAGAAGATATGACAGGTCGTTTACGTTTTCAGGAAACCTTTGCTGAGCCTGAGTGCATACAAAGCGCCGAAACCTGTGCCCCCTCCGTCATCATTACCGCCGTCACTCAGCAAGAAAACTGTTTTTGTGACCGGTTCAAAGACCATGTCCGCGGCATGGACGCTATCTGTCAAATTAATCTTCATGTCCGCCAAGCTTACGATCAATTCGTCGGTGGCCAGCGGCAAGAAACATTCAAATGAGCGGATGTGACGTCACGCCGTTATTAGTCAATAACTCCGGGGAGAAAATACCTCGCCCGCAAATTGCAAACATACCTTGGCGCTTAAAAGAATTCCAAGTCCAGTTTAGCTTGGTTCTTTCAAATGCTCTTAAACAGGAGCGCGCAGAGTAAACTGGCGTGAGTTTACAAAACACACTGTACATTTCTTGCAATTCAGAACACGCCACAGTCGTGAAGTGGTCTGCGACAAATATATCGGATGCATTCCATTGTAAAATTTATTTCAACTGTGGAACGCAATAATTCACCGCGAAAATAGACGGTGGATTAAAATTTTCCAAGAGACAAAAGATTTTAACTAATACCTCGACATGCAAACAGTAAATGCTTTTGAAATGGCCATCACAGTAGTTTTACGCAAGCAGCTGCCGGCGGTTTTTTTTTCTGCTGCACAACACTGCTCAGAACCCACACATTGCTCATATACATGGTTTCAGACAGGCGCTATCAGATTACCATTAACGCGCAGATGGCAAAATCGTTTAAATATGCAATATTTTGGAACAGAGCAAAACACGGATATCCTGAAGAGTCGTATATGAATTAACAACGGAAAACCAAAGAGCTAAATAAAATTACATTGAGTGTTTTGAAAAAGAAACGTGTTTTCACTATCAGCGAACTTTAAAATCGTAGTCTTGTTGCTTACATTGGCTAAACTTCATAGATCTGTATATTCATCTGTATATTTTTCAATTCTTCATAACGGCTGATTTGCAGTGTGTTTCCTATTTTTGTATTACGCTTGTGATTTGACTTTTGTTGAGTTTGTTGTAAATTTCTATTTTGAATTTTGTGTTTATTGAAATGTATTTTCGTGCCTCGTGTTTGTTTGCTGTTCACACCTACATACCTCAATCATACTTCAATGACCCATCATTCTTTTATTTTTGGTTTAGGCTGCCTTGCGCTTTTTATTTAACGTGTGCTTGATGCCTTGGTACTGCAACAGTGGCTTGCAATGTGCATGAGCTACAACAAACTTAAAAAATGAAACTTCACAGACTTACTCAAGCTTCAGACTTAGTCAAGTTGCACGAAGTACTCGTTCGTAAGACACTGTATCAAAACTCTTTTTTAAGAAAGCAATCCGCTTTGCGTCACCGAAATCCTATGAACCTTCAAGGATCAATAGTGTTGGGACTATAGGCTCCAAGAGGTCGATGAAGAACTGTGAAGCATTCTCTCTGTTCTTACTTTCAATGATCAGCGGTTAAAAACTTCTAAACCCACTTTGCCATCTCATCATGCTGTCCAGTATGTCGAAAATTTCCTCAAGATCGTTTCTTGACAACCAACCAGGAGAGATACAGAAGACCCAGCTTGAATAACATTTGAAATACACTCGGTTAAAAACTCCATCGCGACAGTAGTTTTGAACAGCATTTTTCCAAAAACACCTGGCAAATTCCATGCCTGCGCTCATCTAACAACCGGCTGAATAGCTGCTGCACTGAACGCTTCGCCTCCCATAGCAAACGCGACCAGCCTTGTTCCGCTCATCTGGAATAATGGCCAGTTGTGATCGGCGACAAAGCGGTTTTTCGCCCAAGCGCGCTTAAGCAAACACACTGCCAAACATTTTTTCTATCTTGCGCGCCGCCAGCGTTTTCATCGCGGTGCACCTGCGCAGCTTTTCTTCGTGTCTGCCGACAGTAGGGACCCGAACATCGAACACGCAAATGAACGCATAAATTGCCATCGTACGTCGCGCCATCACGGTAGCGGGAAAGCGGCGATCTGTATTTCATTGTCATCGACAGCCTCGCGAGTGGTTTGTTGTGGAAAACGTTCCGTCAGCAGAAGCGTAACCATGACGCAACTATAAGCGCGATTTGAAAAAAAACGCAAATATAAACGTCACGCATAGAAAGTGATGGAAAACACATATCCAGAGCAGGCTGACATTACACTATTGAAGCAATATTCCAAGGCAAAGATGATCTCACGTAATCCACGAGAAAATCCCGAGTATAAATGCGCAGGGTCTTTCACTACTACAGGTGCATTCGCGACAGTGATAAGAATGCATGTACGTCAGAATGATTCTGATTAGCTTTGGCAATAATATGACTGCAAATAACCATACCGATTGAACTGTATAAACCATTGGATGAACGACTAACGATATCATAAAATCAAAGCAGACCCAGTTCTTTTGATATTAATAAGGAAACTTTTTGAAATGTTGTGATACCTTTCTCTGAAGGTAACTGCGATACGAGGGTAACTTAAAATACATTAACTCATTAAGATACAGGGTTTTCGCTTCGGCCCACGTTTAACAGAATAGTCGGAGCAATGAAAAGCGGAAGATGAAACCAACCTAGAAGCTAAGACCTGCTCCAGCTTTTCTGAACTGGACAATTCACCACTAAGCGTGAACTTTCTGCCACACCGTGGTGAGCTCCAGGATTCGATCTGCATCTGGTCGCGAATTGCCTCAGCGTACCTTGGGCAAAGAAGTCCCGCGTATGCCATTTGATGTTCCAGCGAAGTTACTGTGGAAAGTCAGCTATTCTTCGAAACATTCTCAAACATGCACAAAGGTCTAGACCAGAGGTTCCCAAACTGGGGTACATGTACCCCTGGGGGTACATCTGCCTGTCCGAAGGGGTACATTTGTAGTTAGCAATAGAAGCGAAATATATATTTACATATTTTTTATTTCCAAATATTTATACATATATCAGTGAATATTGTTCTCAAAAGCTGTTATACGCCTGTTGTCAAATATATCTATGATTAATCATGATAAATATTTTGTCGTTCGAAATTTTAGGGGCACACGTTCATCTGTCGAAATGTTGAAGAAGATATATGCTTCTCTTTCGAAATGCTGAAGGGGTACATGCTAATCCGTCGGAATGCTGAAGGGGGTACATGGTCAAAGTTTGGGAACCCCTGCTCTAAACCGAAAAGATAGCGTTTGCAACGTCACTCAAGCAGACTGCGCTCCATCGCAGCTGCGCGGTTGAGGTAATTATAAAATAGGATACAACAGTGCTTTGGCGAATAGGAGCAGAAACCATACCAGCCGTGAAAACGCTCATCAAACGTCACATCGGACACAGTCGTTGTTGACTATAATAAGACAGCACAAGTGTAAATCGTGACAAATGAATCCCTTTAAATCGATACAAACGTGCCCCACGGTGAAATTGGGATTGATCTTCAACAAGAAACGACATTCAGAGATGAAATTCAGATGAATAGCAACGACCACATTTCAAGTAGTTGACAACGTTTAAGAGGGCAATTATTATCGATTTGATAGGCGTTGATAAGAACTCTGAGAACAGGGAGTGGGATGAGGACACAAACGTGCCATGTTCACATACGTAACCGCTTGTTTGCCGTGACGACACCTGGCGGCGTAATCACGGCACGACCGTGTGGATAGCTTGTCAATGTTGCCACTGTTCTGCGCATGCAATCAGTGGTAAGGACCTCTTCGGGTCTTTAATACCGGACTTAAAGGCTTGTTTCACATTTTTGTGACAAAAAGATATTCAAAACCTGAACTGCTCACTTCTCTGCAAAAAACAAACGCAGCAATTGCGTAATGCTCCACTGACCAGCGTCGGACATGAACGTCAGTACTGAATTCTGAGAGTTGCATTTTAATGGGATTACACTACAAACTTCATTAGACATTCACACAAGCAAAAAAGAATCTCAAAAACGCTTGAAGCATCCGGTTAGCCTATTGAACGCAGTCATATGACAGATTCGGTAGAAAGGCGCCAAACAGACGGTGACGAAGGATTGCAACCATGTTTCAAACTGACCAATAATACGTTCATTAAAGTCTGATGAAAATGTATGGCTACTGTAAAAGTTCAAGACATCATAAGACGTTACCTTTCTTATCGAAATGATACCTATCTATCTTAACAGCATCGATGAGGGCACTTAGTCTAACAGTTTTTTCTTATGCGTTTGTATTCCTTTCTACAATAAAGAACTGAGCAAAATCAGAGCTAAAACACCAGTTAATAGAAGCAACGTTTGCATATATTGTTTGTTTGCTTCAAATTCCTGTCATCATGGATGCAATTAACAAAACAATGTTATACACCGGCTGCTGTTTAGCATATCCATCAGCGTTGGGTTCACCAATCGGTAAAAAACATGTGTCGAGAGTCGACACAACTTGGTAAAGTTGCTTATAACACTAGCATTACGACTTTCCATGATGAAACAAGCATGCTGATTTTGTGATATCTTTCCCGTCTAACACACGGACTCTGCAAGACCACAGAAAATAACGTTTACCTCATAGCTAAAAGCTCGTCCTATTGTATACATCTGAACGTTTGAGTCAAACTTTTACAGAACTTTTCAGCTTTTTAATTCTCTGCCACCTGATATGCTCTGAATGGTGTTCGTTTGTTTCACCTTAAACTCACTGGATACAATATACAGGTGATGGCTATGGTGCAGCTCAATTGCGCGAATTACGAGATAAAGCTCTTTTTTTAATCGAACCTGTTTTTCCCGAGAGGGAACCACAAAGGAGGAACGTTGAAGTTACCAAAAAGATCTTTGGTCAGGCATATATCGTCTGGTGTCAACCCTGAGCAGTTGGAAATTTCATTTGCGTGTGGTATAACTGTAACTCGAACTTTGCGTAATAAGAGCAAACAAACCAGTGCCCTCCGAACGCACTGTCTCTACCAGTATAGCACCAAGTGCAGATTTGACATTGTGAAAGACAAATACAGCGCGAACCGGAAAATAGCCCATCAACCGAAAGTAACAAATTTTTCCCGAAAATAAAGCAAAAATTCCTTCCAGTTATTATCTCTAAAAACTAAAGGAACAATGAATTTTGCTCCTTAGCCAGATTTTACTTCTGTAAGTCTCCAAAGAAGCATCACCATTCAATCAGATAGAGGCATTGCCAAATAATTCTAGCTCGAGTTTTACGTTTTCAGTCAACAACCATACATTTGCACAAATGCTTATGAACAAAAGAAGTTCTACAGCCACAAGATAACTTCAGTGTCAGATTTTAGGTCTTGCTTTCTGATTTTACGAAAAACCAAAGACACGACATTTCACGAACAATTTGTCCATTTATTTGAGGCAACTATGGCCAATGAGTGGATGCGCCAAAGTTCACAAAACATTTGCAGTACACGAAGGTGTGCTGCGAATTACAGGAAAACAAGGACAAAATAATACTCCGGGCCAGTCAGTGTTTCGGTTTGCTCAAATAATACTTGGTTACCTTGCGAAAAAAATGAAGAGTTTTTACGACTTGCAAACTGACCGAGTCAACAGAAGCAACAATTAAATTCGAGGTGCCACGCTGTTAAGTAGCTGCAAGGGATCAAGTACATTCGTTTTTGAGGGGGCATCAATTCAATATGACAGTAGAAAACCATAGCACAATTTCAAACATAAAAAAACCACTTGCTGCAAGTATCAACAGGTTGTGCCACGTTGAAACCTGGGAGAGAATGTAGCCGCAAATGCATTTAAGCCTGACGATGGACCATCACAGAGACGTTCAACCGTGGTCAAACTAACATTAAAACATAACCTTTCTCTAAGGCCTACCCTACGTATTTTTACATACTTCACAATTATGGGACCAATACCGGGCTACAAATCAATAACGGATCTGGCATCTACTGGATACCGGCTGTAATCCTTTGCTGTTGAAATTAGGTAGCCTACGAAAATTATGAAGAGAAATAGCGGATTTTACAAATTAACACCTTTTGGGGGGCTTCAAATACAAGGTATTTATGAAACTGGCATAAACCTGGTAAACTCTGAAAACCTGACCAGTTTTCGGCAAAACCACTAGGATCCGAAAGTGTTAACCCCGAGTAAATGACTTGGATTTGAGTCAAATCCTAAAACTTCGCCACATTTTAAAGTGCCGGCGAAGTATCCGTCTCATGGAATACCTATTGCACACAATGACACGTCGCCATACACCCACAGCGATAAAAAAAAATTAGTGAAAAAACGAATGAAAATGCAAAAATAAACTTGCAAGTTCTGCTTATCCTAGGTTTGTGAGTAACTGCCGTTCCTTTACCACTGTTGCGTATTTATAAACAATAGTGGATAGTAAAACACATCTCATAAAAGTTTAAAAAGTTTTGCTGCACGGAACAATTTGCCTGAAACAAAAACTAAATTTGCACGAATGCAGCCTATTTGAAGGCTTTCTTTCATTCATGAGCCAACAAAGCCTCTGCGCAAAACCTGCGAGAAAAAATCTCAAAAGTGATGAGATCATCACACCACCGCGTGGAAGTCAGCGTGTAGAATAACTCAGCCTAAAAATCATGTTCTTCCAGCATCGGGTTGGACGTTTAAATTCGCCCAAACATGGGGGCGTCATCGGAAGTTGTTAATAACTTCATTACAAAACGAAACCTCGTCTGCATATCCGTCTCTAAACTGAAGATGCCAATTAGCGGAATAGGTGAAGTCCATTTCTTCAAACCAACGTCCCGAGGCTCAGTTGAATCAACTTAGTTTTTCTGCACTGCCAGCAAACGCTTCTTACTGAAGTCAGGTCAACTGAGGTTGCGTCTCCATCAGCAAATAACAACTTCAATTTCACTAAAATAAAACCCGCTCGAGATTCGTTTCGCCTCAAGCTACCCCAACGTGACACTGATTTCCTGTGCTCGGGTCGGGAACTAATCCACCTGGGGCAAAACTCACGGTAGGTTTCTGAAACGCTTTCGCAATAGCGTCAGGTTCGTAACATGTCAACACAAGCAGGGCAGCTGTAATAAACACAGTAGGCGCGCTCCAGTTTCCGACCAAGGGTACGCAGCCAACGCTGTGTACGACTGGCTTTTCACAAAAGAGTGCATCGATGGGGTAAAGGAAGAGATCATCAAGCTGTGTCGCTGTGCAACAACCGCTCGCTGTAGACAAACGTCCTTTAAAGCAGGTGGTGCGATAAACAGCGGCTCGGATAATAAAACCTTTACGATGTCACAACGCGCAACGGTATGCGGTCGGCGAGTGTAAGCTTCTTCCGATCGCGCCTCGTGAGCCGAAAACCGTACAAGTCACATTGCGTTGAAGTTCACCAAAGCATTGCATCCAACAAGAAGTAATTTTTCCCAGATGAAATAAATGATCGCGTTGGTATTAATTGTTTTAAAGCAAGAACAAAACGCACTGAGAGCTGGAAGCACGAATGTAAATACCTCCACTTCTTACAGTGCAACAGCCTATTATATAATAAACAAAAAAGGAAAAACAAAGATTGTCTTTAAAATAAAACAGTTCAGTTTCATTCAACACGCAATATTCAGAAATGTGATGGTAAAGAGTGATCATTAATGCACGTAATTTGTAGGTGGCAGTAAATTGCATATTGTGTCAGTCTGCCAATCTGTTTATTTTTTTGCTGAGACATTTCGGTCATTTTTTGCTGAGACATTTTCGTCACTAAAACAGTTCGGTCATTTGTCTCACAGTTGTATTCACACCTGCCGTAACAGTGTTCATTAGCCAATATGTTCAGACGTTCTGACCGAAATGAATTTTTTCGGTCATTTCAAAATCATTTCGGTCTATGGCCGAAAAAAACAGCTGCCAATTGACATGAAACCACGGATGATGGATTGCTGTAACTCACTGCTTTTGCTTGCCGAATATTAGGACCAAAAACATCTGACATGCTAGAAGGAAACTGCGCACTTTGGCAGATTCGTCCGGCCGGCCGGCCATGTTGATTTTGACCGGGAGAACAAAAGCACAGTGATCACGAAACAAATTACAATCTTTATGCTTGCTGCACAGCCTGCTTGGCAACCCGTAAAACAGCAACTTATCTAGCTTAGGTTAAGTCTTCCATCGTACTTTTAGCCTAAGCCCTAAATCATCGCAACGGTGAATCTTGACATGATATCAACCTCAGGCTGATGACAAGGCGTCCTATAAGTATCAACAAAAACATGTGGTAACTTCTTATCAACAAATAATTATGCATTACTACGTCTACTTTCTTGCTGATGTTCTAAGTATCATTTTGCATTCGCTTTTGTGAAACAACCTAACCAACATTTGAAGCTTATTATCGTAACCACCAGCTGATAGATTTTTATCTGAGTACTTCGCACATTGGACGCACTACAGCAGTGGTTTTCAACCTTTTTTGTACCGCGAACCATCATGGTAAATCGCTAAACCCGACGACCCCCATCTAAAACTCGAATAAAGCAAATGTAATACAGCTGTGTACGTGAAATATCGACTCGCGACCCCTCCGAAAATAGTTCACGACCCCTTTGGGGTCGCGACCGCCAGGTTGAAAGACACTGCGCTACAGCATTGGCAAAGGTCTTGTTTTGTCTTCCGATTCAAACAGTACCAAGCCAGTTGTAAAAGTCGGTCGGCAGGTTGCCGTAAAATGTAAATATTTACGCGACGTATCAAACGCGAACGTTCAAAGTGCCGAGTTCACTGAGGTCGTTGTCACAAGAAGAGTAACGGCCGACCAAAGAGGCGAGTGACGTTCAAGCCTGGTCTGGATTGATAAACGGCCAACACCAACAAGAAAGAAGCCACCCACCGCAAACAGCGTAAGAATCGTGAACTACAGTCAGCGTTCATCCATGAGTTTACCTTTAACGGTTAAACCACCTGTATGCTTTTTGTTGGTAGTTTCAATGACGCAATCCGCAGGTCAAACTTGTTTCGATAAACTCGTATCCAGGGAAGGAGCTCGTAACGGCAAAGGTCGATAGCGCGCTCTGCAATAAATTATGTTGAGTTCGCCACCATCGAAACATTGCGGGCAAAGAATGGCGTGCTGGCAAAATTTGTTGTGGGGCAAGCCTTGTCAAGAAAGCAACACGGCTTCCTACAGTCGAGAGCTTTGGGAATTCTGTGTGTGAATTTCAATCAAGAGAAGACATAACCATCATGAAGATATAACCACCGATATGTTGCTGCGCCGCGACGTTTCCTCCCACGCCGAAACAGTTAAAGGTTTGTTGTGCCGCGACGTAGATCAAACCTAACTGTTGCACTGAACCGATGCATTTCCTGCGTGGTCTGCATCATAAAAAAGGTTTGTAAAACCGTAATTTCAACCCATCATTTCAGAGGAACATAATTCGTAACTGAACTCGTGCAACGTCCTTGAATACTGGCAACGGATTGAGGCCCGCTTCGAACGTGAAAGCTGAACATATGTTCATGATGCGTCGCTTCTCGCTTTATTTACACATGAAAGCTTGCTTGTGTTCGAGCAGCTGACAACAGTGAAGCTCGGTGGCCGAAGTAATTACACTCGAAACAACGAGTTCATAGAATATTTCAAGTAAATTTGCTGCAACGGTCGCCGCAAGCAGAAGTACTCAAGTGTTTCGCGAAAAAAAATGAAGTTCAACTTCCGGAGCCACGACAGCGAGGATCAAACGCGAGCGGTACATTATGTCACGGGACACCTGGTCGCTTGTTGCTAATCACAGTCAATCAGGCAGGCCCACGTCACATTACAAGATCAAAAGCTCATAACGACATTTGGAAAAAATGCGTGCAACTCATTGATCATAGTTGTGTGAGTGAGCAACGTCCTTGATGCCCGCATCCCGTCTCACGCCTGTCGCCACGACTGCGCAAAAAAATCGTCAGCGAAACGTTTCACGGTTATCAAGACGTAAAACAAACTGTCAAACAGTCAAACGTTTTGAAAAAACTTAGTAATTCTCTGCAGCATTCCATAAACCGGTAGATGTAAAAGAAAAGACGATCCGTTTATAGCTGCGTCGCAGAAAAACAATTAGATTGGTTTGAAACAAGTTAAACCACGGATAGCGCCATTACGAGTTCTCATTTAAAACAAAATCTACGTAAAAATATTGCCTTTCACTAAACAAATCAAAACACCTGATAGTAAAATGTAAAAACTTGCGATGACTTTGGGATGGTTCCAAAACATTGAAATTTTCTAGACGACAAGATTCGTAGAGCAGTAAGCAAGCCCCTCCTTGAAAGTCGTCAGCAACTTGCTCTCTCATTTCAAAACACGTGACCACCTCGCCAGGGAACGCTGCGTGAGTTAAAAAAAACGACCACCTGCCAGCGAAATATTTTTCAATTCTGAGCTTTCGCTGTAGCCATAACCGGAAAAAACAGACAGCGCGGGGTGCGTGCGGTTTCTTTCTCCCAGGACCCTCAAGTCTATGTCTATGAATTGTAACTTGATATAAACAGTGACTTCAAACCCCTGACAATCAAAACGGCGACGCTAATGAAAGCCGCTTGGCATGTCGTAAACAGCGGCAGCAAATGGTGACTCATGCTGGCCGCGACCGTTCTTAATTCAAAAGAAAAACCGTGAAGGAGAAACTTTGCGCACAACACACGACAAGCGTGAGTTTCTCGCCTGCCGTACGTGCGGCGTTTGGAATAAGCGTCTTAACTTCCATTATCGCTTGATCAAGCACAAGCATTGCGCGACTGCAAACGACAGCCACCTGTCGACATCTTCCCAGTGTCCAGACGCCTTCTGGTGCTCTTCGCTCGCGGGAGCGCAACAACTACGGCGCACGACACCTACGACTATCGAACAGCTGTTCGCTGGGCTTCATCACTCCAAGTATTTTACTAATTTCAGCTAACATCAAAACGAACGTCATCGCATTCTTTGCCGACAAAGCACAATGCTCTGCTCGAGTGTCGTCGCCAGTCGCCAACATCGAAAACATTATTGGAACATGTCTGTTCTTCTTGGGACAAATGAAGTAGCGTGGATCGATTCACAGAAAAAACACTAGACGGAGATTCGAACACTGTCGGTCACGTGTGCACTTATTCGACTGAATTCTAAGACGTTGTTCGTGAGCGCTTTGCTGATGCAGCAAAGTAAGGAGCAAGATGTGGAGGTTTTGTGAAGTTGTATTAGAAGGAATGACCTATACCGCACATATTTAATTACTTGCAAATGAAATGCTGAGCGTTTTGAAATTGTTGGCAAAGAAAAAAGCTATTTTTTCTTAAACGTTTAACATGATCACAACAAACAAACTTTTGCCTTGCGGCAAGCTTCTGAGGAATCTACCTGCTTTCTGCTTTCATTCTTCTGCGACGATTAAAACTTGCAAGCGTATATATTTTTCATAGTTAAAGGCCACAAAGATGCCGGCAAGTAAATCAGTCACAGTTTATTGACGGGGAAACTAGTTTCGCGTTTTCCAACGCATGATCAGTCCTTATTCAAATAGAATTCGAATTCTAATTTGAATAAGGACTGATGATGCGTTGAAAAACGCGGAACTAGTTTCCCCGTCAATAAACTGTGACTGATTTACTTGCCGCCGTCTTTGTGGTCTTTAACTATGAAAAATTTTTAACATGATCGTGATAGCTTTTCTGAAACTTTAAACATGTAGGCGGATTTCGTGTTGTTGTTTCTAGAACATCTTACTTGTTCCCATAAAGATGTTGGAAAATATATTCATTGCATCCGCCCGTCCGCTGGGGCCCGCCCATCAACAACTTCTAGTTTCAAAACAGGATCAACAACCATGACCTAACAATTCAACGGCGTGTTTCGCCTCGAGATGAGGCAAATGCATTCCTTCCCAGTCATGAAAGGGAGCTACTCTGCTCACCTGGCCCGGTTAATTACGAGACGCGGAAAGAACAAGAAAAACAAGTACGGCAGGAGCGTTTCACTCACGACACGCGTAGTCGACATGGATGAAGTTGGCGCACGGTTCCATCGGTGCTGGAATGGTGCAGCGATGCTTCTTGTGGCAAAGACTTGTGACTTGCTTCAGCGCAGCAACCGGTGTCATCGTACAATCTGCGAAAGAAGATGAAAACGCAAAAGCTCTTGCTTTTCACACAAACCGCACAAACCTCAGCAACGGTAAAAAGAGTCGTTGAGCGAAACGGAAATCTAAACTTAACAAGACCTTCGGCGCAAATAATTGCAGTCGGAAATTGTTTTCACAGCTAGGACGTAACCAAAACACGGGAGACTTTCTCAGCACACCCTGCCTTACTAAACAATACCAAGATGGCGTGGTAGCAGCAAATAGACATTTTGCATCTGATCTAAGTTTAGTCCCAAAATCAACTGTGAGTCAATCCAATGATTCGGACAACCGGGGTTCAAAGCGAAGGCAAATGCTTTTGCTGTTATTACGAGCGGGGATTGTGTTCATCAATATTTTTGCAGAGTTCACCTCAACAGTCGGTGTCGTCGTTTCCCCATTTTTGAATAAATTGCTGTCGTCAAGTACACATAACGGCGTTATAGAAAAGCGCTCGTTGTCTTAAATGGGACGTTACTACGCAGTTCCGTCGCCACGGTGAGGGTTTTGGGGCTAAACCCTCCCAAACAAAGCTCCAAGACCCCCCAAACTGAATTATGAAGCACTATAAATCGGTGGAGTTTTTATCAAATTTCAGATGGTCAAGCCCCCCTGAACAAATGCAAAGCCCCTCGTATTGAAAACTTTCTGGCCACGGTTCTGTACTACACTCACCCTTGCCCTGTCCGATAAGGCCGTTCAATGGTTCGCACAAGCTACGCTTTAACAGCAGTGTAATTTGTTCTTTTGCTCATATATACAGTAATAATATTCTGCGAGGCACGTAGCTTTTCGATAGAGAACAGGGGCATATGATTTCACAGGCACGCAAAGATTAAACTTTTACAAAGATGCTTCACCACCCACCAGTGCTTCAACTGCAATGGCTTCAATCACATCTGCATACGGTTTGACATGTTTATGCAGAATAGATTCAAATACTCGGTGTTCCGTTGAATCTCCGAAACAGCATTTGTTTTCTAGGAAACCCTGTTCTCGCGAAACAACCCAGCTCATTCTCGATTTTTCACTGTTCCGCGATCTTTAGCAGTTGCAGAATATAAATTATGTCTACTGCGCAGGGCAGTAAGTTGCAGACAAGGGTTACTGCATGATGTGACTTCTTACGACGTTATTTTGTGAAAAATCAGAAAGTTACCTGCAACTGCTTTTCATCAAAACATCTTCAGGAAAGAATTAGATTTTTTACTGGTGCTATGCGCTATATTTCGCTACGTTGGGCAGAAATTGAACTAAGGGAATAATTTCGCCTTTGTCACTGTTTAGAACACCCAAACAAATTGCTAACCGTTTCCATCAAACAGTTAAAGATTAATTTGTTGCTTGAAAATCGCTAACAATTTTTTAATCATCTTCTGTCGGATTCGCTCACACCATGAGGGTGGCAAACCATGGCACCCTGTTGCGGCCACCCCGCTGAATGACTTTTACCGCTAGATGGAAGCCATGAGCACGACATACGATGCATTTACCGCACATTTTCGACAAATGTTCAAACATCACGATATCCTGACAAATAGTGATTTTCATTATCAAGTATAAACAATCACCGGTCGGTACCCGGTTTACACACCTTCTAAGAGATGTAAAGCAGACATTTAACAGGCGTGACCATTCACGCCCTGAGGCTTCACAGGCCATTTATCGACGTTAAGGTTGTCGCCTGCGGTGTTTCGCACCATCACATGATACTTACTGTTGTCAGCGCGTTCCCCGCAGGAGTCGCTTCGGGAGAGTGTGACGTTGTAAATCGCTATGACCGTGTTGGGGCGGGCGCATCGCAGCTTCGCGTTTCTGTGCAGGCAAGAGCGACGTGCCTTGAATTCTTCCGTAACTGCAACACGAAACGACTGTGGAAACGATCGTTTTGATCACAAGTGAAAAACGCCTGGAAAATTTATGACTCTGCATGTGTCTTGTACCGGAATCGCCAATATTTGCTGAACTGTTGGCGCGTATCTCGACGCCCAGCCGCGTGTGGCAGCGCAATCAAACGTGAAAATGTCTTTCGTGCCAAGAGCCGTGTCAACCGGTAGCTTGCTTGTTCAGTTGCTTCGAAATCGCGACTGTAGCTCAAACGTCGAAACCAGGATGCGATTTTATAAACTTGCCACGTCGCGAATGTTACAAGGTGCAGTTTCGGAAATTTAAAACTACTCAAATTTTCAAGCAGCGTTTTCTTTTTATGAATGCCAGCGTGACGACCGAGAAACGTTCGAAAATCTGCCATTTCAAAGCATTTGCTCACTCGCCAAACGACTGTCTGGGAACTGCGGTCGCCAACCATGTTCATGTCACGCGACGTGTGCGACCAAACGTCGGTGACAATAAATCATCCCGACACACGTGATCAACCATGCGGCCTGCCTAAGGCCAAGCCAGCAGACTGGCGCGAAAAAAACAGAGGTATTTATTGCAATCTTGAGAGAAAGCAATCGACTTTCGAATCAAATTTGGTATCAATTATTCAACTGACGGAAACCTTAATCATCTTGACGACTATCACGTGTCTGCTGTCTTGCCTGGGTTCAACACACGGCTTGATATAAAGATAGATTTCGGCACCACACCACGAAGGACATACACTTACTTCTAATCACCCGCTTCAAAACCGCGTTGTTAGCTGGCGCTATACAACAGTGCTCTTCAACCTTTATTGTTACGGTGCACCTTTAAAAATATTTTGACGAACTCATGCACCCTATGTACTTAAACACTTAAACTCATGCACCCTGTTTACTGACACTTCCCCCCTGTCCCCCAACCTATTTGCGCCCATGCCTGTAAGTACCCGGGTCTAACTATGCAAGCCCCTAGTTCAGTAACTCAGCTAAATAATTCAATTGATAATGGCTCATGTTGCTTATGAATCACAGATAATTACAACAATTAGCTTGACATGATCTGATGCTTACGCACCACACTTCAGCATGTGCAAAGGCAAGGTTAAATCCTGAAAGTCATTGGTTGTTTAATGGTTCATTTTTGCTAACAGAAAGTTTTGTAAAAATTACAAGTTTTTGATGCACCTTTGTGAACACTTTCTTTGTGGTGCACCCCACGTATATTCTGGTGCACCCAAGGGTGCACCGTGCACACCGGTTGAAGAGCGCTGCTATACAGCAACGCACTTGGCGGCATTATGAATAAAATAAAACTAGACTAAAAGCGTTAGGTTAACAAATTGTCACTTCTTAACAAACGGAGAAGTAGCATGACAGAACAAGTTAGGACCCTGCAGGTCCAGCTGTAAACGCAGTTTCTTTCAAAGAAAGGACGTCGACAGTTTTATTTACTTAAACGAAAGCTGCTGTAGAACTATCGTGCGTGTTTAAGTTACAACCATGTGTTTGGGGTACAGGAGCAACAAACAATGCGTTAAAGCGCTCAAAGTCTTCGACGCATTGTTCGTTGTTGATTGGACGAATTCGTTTTTTGATTGGACAAATTCGTTGTTGATTGGACAAATTCGTTTGCTGAGTGGACGAATTCGTTTGCTGATTGGACGAAAACGCACTGTAGATTGGACGAATTTGTTCAAAGCTCTGCAGATTTTCCTTAAAGCGCGTTTATCGTCCGCATGCAAGAAAACTTTCAAGGTGGTGACGACTGTCTTGTTTCTTACGCTGAAACGTGACCACCCCTGATACGTGGCAATGTCAAAGTTTCAACGCGCATTGTGCCAGACCAACAACTTGTCGCTGCGGCTTTGCTGAAGGCAATACGGCGACAAAACGGAAATTTGAAACGATTACCCGTTTTATTCGGTAAAAAACGACATGTGTCACTTTCATGGCTACACGTGGTTTTGGAAGTGACAATGGCTGTCACGGTTGTCTCAGATCCGGTTTGAAGGCACAAGCTGCAGTATAGTTAGCCAAAGAAGGGTTTGACAAATTACCGTTTTATCGGCCAAAATATGTTAAAAATAGAATTTCCCGTCGCAGACGCTGCACAATTCATGAATGCAAGTGACACGCACTCACGTAGCTTGCACTTGTACTTGACAGTCAGGTACTTGGTGGTGCCTGGGCATGGATCGTCACCAAAGACTCGGACGTGAACGAGCAGCTGGCAGACGCGCTTTTCGTGGCAACTGGCGGCAGTTTTCTGCAAAATAAACAACAGAAACATCTGGGTTAAGTCCTTGCCGGCCAGAAGTTCGAACGCAGCGGCAAAAAATGCGATTGTTTATTACAAATGGAAGAAACACAGAGAAAAGCCGGTCTGTCGAAACGAAAGGATATCTGGACCTTCTGGTGGGCTGCTTTTTGCGGAAAAGCACAATTTTTCCAACCAAAAACACTCTTATTGTGTCTTTGACCGAATATCTGTCTCGACTACTTCACCGAATTCACACATTTTGTACTTGGGCGCTAGAATAATTGAATTAAAAAATCAAGCATTTTAACAGCCGCTCCAATGAACCTTTCGTTTGACATCACTTCCAACACTAAAGACCGTCAATCGGAAGATTTGTTCAATGCGGTTTGACAAACAAACGTTAAATTAGTAAGTATTTCACATCGTTTGCCGACAGCGATAGGTTAAGGTGAGAATAGATACTGTCGATTAAAATTAGCCCCAACGTCTAAGAAAAGCGAAGACAGACACCTACGAAAAGCTTAAGTTTGCCTATTGGCATTGCATCAAGGTTGTTTTTTCGGGAAACACAGCAGTTTGCATTAATTACATTCTGATCAGTTCGACTGCTCACCAAGCATTTCCTGCTGTATATAAATACAGCGACCGAGACACTATCCGCAAAAATGAAGACTGCTGATTTATAAAGCCGTTTAAAATTAAATCAACACAGTATAAAAATACGACGGGTTGATATATAGTCATAAATTTTGTTTAAAACTATTAATTGGGGAAGCAATTACAGCAATAATGCACGCGAAAACGGCTGCTTCAAAACCCTTTCCATCACTGGAAGAAAAAATTGCATGACACCCCCTGCTTGTAAGGTCATCAGTTTGAGTCCAATTCATGTAGTTTGGCTGGTGAAATGATAGTTATTCATTGTATTGCAGAGTGGCTGCATCTGCAGCTCAATTAATGTTTGTGTCCCACTCTCCACTACCGCAGTGCTTCATCGTCAGCAGGTGAATGATCAAGCATGATTCGAGCAGCAATAGAAAAATGAACTGAAATCCTACGTTTGCAATGCGGCAATCAAACTCAATTCACTGGGGAAATACATTCACCAACTTTGATTTTGTACTCTGATATAGCTATCCATAGCCACAAACCACGGTCATTTTGCAGTTACGCCAACCAACACTCTGCGAACCAAATTGCGTACAACTTTTTCAGGAAGTAATCAAAACAATGCAGCGAAACATGCAAGGATCTGGGATCTGATCTGGCGGTCGCGCAAATCCAGCAAAATTGCAACAGTCTCAATGCTAAAATCAAGTAGAGAAACCGTCAAGCGACAACAAAAGCCTCGTCGTTCGTAATGCCACAAAATCTCCAACGACGTCAGAGAAGGAAAGCGCAGGGAGCAGATCGACAAATAGGCGGCAGCAATTGTGGTTAAAACAAAGTGAACCCCCACCGTCGTGACAAAAGAGCAGCAACAGGGATCCAGGAGGAAACCAAGCGAGAAGCGAGCGTTTGATGTGCTCCGCATTAAGCGTCAAGACAACCGACGTCGCCGTTGCTTTGATGTTTTTTTTTCTTTCCCAAAGCACGCGTCACAACCTGAACCACGCGGTCGCGTTTTCGGGCACTCGAGAAAGATTTTTTCGGACCGTGAGCTTTTAACGAATGTGGACAACAACAAATTAGAAAGTCCTGCGCTACGCCGACGGAAAAACAGGCACCGTCGCAGCAGGTCGCGAAAATGCCTTGCCTAATTTTCCAGCGCTGTGCACACGTTTCGAAATTTTCTTGGTGGGTCACGTGATCAT
>Ga0210059_1003904_pt1 | contig 23995 bp, 8 predicted proteins | sample Ectturendosymbi2_FD_188042 | JGI IMG/M metagenome (GOLD analysis project Ga0210059, IMG submission 188042) | Ecteinascidia turbinata endosymbiont from Florida, USA - Sample 2 (SPAdes) (version 2) | ecosystem: Host-associated > Tunicates > Ascidians > Unclassified | place: Key West, Florida...
CATCACAACCAAACAATTTGAAATATTAAATTAGTTGAATGATTTTCATAACCAAAATAGAGAATCTTTCGCAAATTTTGGGAAATTTAGAGTTACTGCTGGACAAAATACCTTCAACCGTGCATCATTTCAGAGCTTTGGCTAATTAGTAAGTATCAAGCATGGTATACACTGGCGTGAAAGTTATTGTTATGCTGCGTTTACGTGTTTTCTATCCCTCTCTAAAAATTCAATTTCAATTTGCTTCTACAAGATAATCAAAGAAGGATGGACATAATGGCATTTTTTGTTAGAGTTATCCCTTGCATTACTCAGCCGAAAATAATTTGCTGGGAAGGCCCACGATTAATGTTGCAATGATTACTTCTCTTCTGTGCTTCAGATAAAGCAATGGTTCTATCGACGGTAGGATTTAATGTGCACACTGCACTATGTGATGCACAAAACTTCCTGGTATTGTGGCAAGGAAACCCTTCGCCAGAGTCGGGATGAGGTCGTGACTGCGGAAGTTATTGAGATTTCGTTCACTCAAATTACAACGCGTTTTACTTTTATCCACCAGTATTCCATATTGTTTGCCCATAATGCTCCCTTTCCGCAATTACAACACCGGAAAGCAGTATTTTTTAAGCCGTCTTGGGTGTCAAAATGACACCCAAAAATTTTGCAATGACACCCTAAATTCTGAAAGCCAAGACATGGTTTTGCCTTGTATTGAAGTAAAATGACTTGAGGATCAAAACATGTTTTCCTGCACATGGCTATTGCATCAGACGGCTGCAATATCATAGGCCGTACTGAATTTTCTGGCGCAGAAGTTGGAAGCGAAAATTGTAAGTTTGCTAACTGCGTATTGTCATGCGCACCGCCTCACTTTGGCCTCTTACTATACTGCCGCAGATTTCTACAATATTGTTTCGTACGAAACTGCAAAAACATTTTAATGTAATTATGGAAGTGCTCTTTGACGTTGCGATTGGTTGGCCTGGCGACGCATCAAACTACAATGAAGACAAAAGGTTGTTGCAGCGCGCATGCAAAACAAGGTGGTTGTCGAGTAAGGCAACAGTGAGAGCAAGGTGTGAGATTTTGGGTATTTGGGCCGCACTGAAGCAGCCGTCAGAAAATAAAAATGATGAAATGTGCGTTGTTTTACTGCGACTTATGAAAAAAAATCAACACGCTGCTTTTTTTGCCAACGTTGGCACTTCACCTGACAGAACTGAGCAAAGTTTTTCAGGCGGAATGTTTTACCTTTGCACATGTGAAAGCTGCCGTAGAACTGTGCATCAATAAGCTTTCTGAAGCCGCTGCTGAATCCAAGCCTGAAGGTAATTGCGAAAAGTTGATAGTGAATTAGGGGAACTCAGAACGCCGGATGGTTTGGCTGAGTGTGTCAAGTGGCATTGCGTTTTATCAGGGCACCGAAAGATTAGCAAATTGACCATCCTCATACACAAAAAGGGAGACAGGAGTGAATGAACCAACTACCACGGCATCTCTTTGCACAGTCTCCCAGGAAGAGTGTATGCCAAGATGCCGCGAAAATAATTGAACCAAAGCTGGATAATACCCAGTGCGGTTTTCGTTGCACTATAGACGAAAGTCTCACTCTCCAGCAAATTTTCGAGAAATCCTGGGAGCATGCCAAAGACATATGCATATGTTTTGTCGACCTCGGGAAAGTATATGGCCGGGTTCCTCGTGTAAAGCTTTGGGGGATGTTGCGGGAATACGTTGTTGACGGGTGCATCTTGCTGGCCGTCAAATAACTGTATTCTTGCAAAGATTGTGTCCATGTCGACGGATTAAATCACAACCGTTCGGTGTTGGTGTTGGACTCCGACAGCGGTGTATGCTGTCACCACTCCTCTTTAAAGTCTATGTCAAGGTTCTCCGCACTACGGCCCGCGGGCCAAAATCCGACCTACGAAGCTATTTCATCTCGCCGCAAAACACATTTTGCCAATAATTAAAAAATAATGTATTTATGAAACCTGTTGATTTGGTAGAATGTAACATATCCCGAAAAAATCACTTTATGCAAGACGTCCGGCCCTCGAATTGTTGTGCAATAGCTTATGTGGTCCTCTCCCAAATAATTTGAAGAGCCCTGGTTTGTATGAATTGGATAGACAGTCACAGACGCGTCGACGAGGGTGTCACTGTTGGGAACTGCAGGATGAACAGTTTGTTTTTTGCGGACGAATTTGTACTGCATGCGTAGATCTTCTCAATGGGGTCTTCAGCACGCATTTGATCGGTTTTCTGCTGCGTGCGAACAATCACGAACGAAAATCAGGACCAAAAAGATTGAGTTATTGTGTCTCTCAAGACACCCAAGGCAGTGTATTCCGCAAGTGAGCGGAAATACACTGCAGTAGTTTGAGACGTTCAAGCACCTTGGGGTGGTATTCACGAGTGACAGAAGTCGGAACAAAGGATAGATACATGGATTGGTAAAGCAAACGCAGTCCTGCGTGAACTTTATTTCTCCGTGGTGACGAAACGGGAGCTTTCAAAGACTGCAAAGCGTTCAGTTTTCAAATCGTTGTTCCGATCCTCACCTGTGGTCACGAATCTTACAGCAGGTGACCACTGAAAGAATGCTGTCAAAAGAACAAACGGCAGAGATGGGATATTTGCGAAGAGTTCTTGGTGTGACACTTCGTGACAAAGAGCACAGGTCTGAAATCCGTAAAGCCCGGAATGTCAAGCCACTTCTCCGAATCAAGAGATCCCAGCTATGTTGGTTCGGCCATGTGTCCAGAATGTTCCAGAAAAGAATGTTGAACTCATTCCTTAGGGCTACAGTCTACACCCACGGGAAACCAGCCTAGAGTTCGTCCAAGGACCAGGTGGTGTGACGACATCTACGACCTTGTTTGGTCCCGTCTTGGTGTGTAGCCACAAGAACTATCTGAAATTGCTGTTGATCGTGAGGTATTTCGGGTCATCCTAGGGTTCCTGCCTCCGCGCCTCTCCCCAACTGAAAACTGGGCACGAAAATGAGTGAATGAATACGTAGGCCTACATTCAACTTTTCTCTTTGTGAAATTGTCTTTAGTTTGTTTGCAAAACGTGATTGTCGTATTCAAATAATTCAGCATATTTGGACGGAAACTTGCGTTTTTGTGAAAATCAGTTTAAAGTATCAGACATAGAAGGGAAAATTGTGTTGTGTTGACACCCTTAAGCTCCACCTCGACTCACTTCCAAAAATCTAAAAAAACACTGCTGGAAAGCTTAAACATAGCACATGTTCTCGATAAAGGACGGTTGCAAAAGCTGCGTAAATGGGTGTAATTGAAAAGGAAACACCATTTAAGATTTGAACGTACAGATCGAAGTTTATGTACATTCTTTCAAACCATTGCCAAATGTACATTTTGAATAAAATAAGAAGCTGACAATAGAGCAAAACTCAATTAAAACAATCAGAACATCAGAAAAGATGTTCTGAAAAATATGAAAGTTGAATCCTAAATTTTAAAAGCAGTATCAAGTGATTCGTTTTCAGTACAAAGCTTGTTGTGACACGAAAAGCAGTTTTGATGCATTAAAAATCAATTGTTCATCGAAGATATAGGCAGCGTTTTACAAATTTCATGAAGCTAATACGATTTCTCTTCAGAAAGATGAAAACACCTACTTATTTTAGACACTGCTTAACACTATAAAAGATATATATTTTAGGAACCACAAACCACAAGCGGTTGAAAAGATTGTCAAATTTATGACTGAACTGGTGATGAATCAGTCACCCTCTTTGATTTAATGTCTATGTCAAAGGCATAACTTTTTTCCATCCCTACGACACTATTAAAAATAATCCAATATCGCCATAAACTAACTTCTAATGCATTGATTTTTCACTACACAAAACATTGCAGAAGTCGCGCAGCGATGATATAACACGAGGCTATCGAGCCACAGAAATTTTTATTGACTGTAACGTTGCAGTATGTCACACATTCAGGTATTTGGGGCGTGTACCTTTATTTGGTCAAGTTATCGCAGAAGTTTCAGATGATGATAACCGTTTTGCAATGGGATCGTAGATTAAAGTACGATTTTCAAAATGAAAACAAGTTGCTGATGTGTTGAACACCAGTTGAAATAAAAATAATATTCTTTTTGCACAAAAGAAGAACAAAAAGAACCCTCAGTGGCATTTGATTGGATGGAAGTTACAAAAACCTCATTTCGAAGATACGTGTTTCCCTTCCAAAAAAACTGATTTGTCAACTGTGAAAATTACGATTTCAAACCTTTAACTGCATCTATCTTTCGACAGGTCCACCAACAAAGAGTTTGCACTGCGCAAGGAAGTCAAGCCTGAAGGTTGCGAAATGCACCATTTCGTGAAATGTACCACTTTTGCTTTTAGTAAATTTTCGTACTTCGTGCATTCACATCTTTACGAGTTCATTTAATGTGAATGTACGTTGATCATATTACTGCGCATTAAAACACATGTTTTCTGGCAGCCTGCTCCAAAGCTTTAGGGTACTTGGCATGCAGGTTGGCATTATTGAACCCAATCCGAGACAGCCAAGTGTTTGCAATCCTTCGGCTTACAATACAGTGACGTACAAACTCACTGCCTTTATGAGCCATTGTTATAGTTTACGGGAACATATATGGGGTGTTGCAAGAACGTCCCTTTTCCCGCTTTTTCGCAAACTTTTCCCATGGCTGAGAATGAACAACGAAAAAATACTTTAAACCGGGTTTAGTCTGGTCATTCTCATTAGTTCAAACCTCGAGTTTTTCCGTGTAAAAGAGTCATTTCTTTTGGCGTGACGGGCCACCTTTAATGTATGCTGGCAAGTTTAAACAAACCTTTGCGGGCCAAAACGTTTGACGGAGCAAACCAGCACGGGCCATTGCACTGCCTATAATATATGGCGGAACCGGAGGGGCCGCATGGGCCTAGGTACCCCCCTTTTAAATTTCTAATTTTGCCTAAATATCTTAAGTTTAAGTAACACAATTATTATTGGGTCCAGTGTTTAAGTAAATAGTTTAATGAAAAGTATATCGCAGAATTTTGGTAGTATGTCGTCAATATTATTTCTGATATATTATTTGCAATTCAGCAGGATTTCGTAATTGTTTGGCAGAATACACAGTGCACAGTCTGTCTCCCTGCTATGGATTGCTTACCGCATTGGTGTTGTTGAACAGTGTTGCTGGATGGTGTAATACAACATAATTTTTCACAACAATGGTGTAGTTTACATGCTTGTGTGCAAGGGCGTCGGAAGGAAATTTTCCAGAGGGGTCCACCAGGGGATTTTTCCAAAAGTTTTTCTAGGGGGGGCCAAAAGTAGTGAAATGTGGTTTGTATCACTCGAAACTAAGAAAACAGCCTTTTTGCTGAAATTTTCAAATTCCTGCCCCTCTTCCGACACCCATGCTAGTGTGAAAGAAAAGTTCGTGCCACATCATTAATAAATTGGTGTAATTTCAAGCGTTTCAACGCCATTCTAAATAGGGAATTTTACTAAATCTTACACGCAAAATGAAATATTTGACAGATCAATTTCAATTGGGTTTTTATTGTTGCATTAGATTCAATTGGGTTATTTTTTGCAAAAGATAGCTATATTTTATTTCTGCATTGGCAACACAACTGGCATTCTTACCGACATATTGCTAGTTGCTACATATGCTTTGTCTTGTCTTTGTATTTCGATATCTAACGCAGTTGTAGAATGAGTATTCAGTCATGATACGTCTGTGTTAAAAATGTGGAAAAAATGTGTTTAAGACAGGTATCAGTGCTGTGTCATTTTTGCCTGTTTTTTAAGTTGTGTTCTTGATGTTTTTAACAATCCAGTGGCTACTCCGGCATACGGGCTCCTCGGGCTTTGCCCGAGTCTTCGATTACGATTTATATCGAAGAACGCTAGCTTGCTTGCTTTGTATGTTTGTGCCACCATCCACGGTCCCACTTCACTAGGTTGTTAACTCGGGCTATATTCTTTGGGCCTTGTCACTGTTCATATATTTTCGTTCCATGTCTGGCCTCTCGCGTTTATGCTGCAGGCAGTGTTCCCTCTAAGGTGAGCAACCGCGCAAATGCTCAGTACCACCAGACTACTTGCGCGGTGAAATCACATTCCCGCGCACCTAAAACATTCCAAATTTACTATCGTTTATATATTTCATAGCCCTCTTAACGCTTGAAACGTTTCACTGGTTGTGTGTCTACATGATTGCGCAATCTCATGCTCACTAAAAAAAGTTTGCTCAGCGTAAAATTTTCTTAGAGGGAACACTGGTTGCAGGTGACCCGAATAAAACAAGATCGTTCGTAGTCGGTGTTCACACGACTTGGTTCGCTCGCGCTTTACTCGGTTCATCCATTAGAGTCTGTCCTATGCAGTTAAGTATTTTTTAAAACAATTCATATCGGCCTGAATGTTTTTTAAAGCAATGGATTTGTGTAGAACATCGGATTTGAAGTTCAAGCCAATGGACAGCTCCCATTTCGAGAATAATTTCAAACGAACGATAAATTGTCCAACAACTCGGGCTAATCTGAATGAGCCTAGTAAGCGGAGGTCTTACTGGCTTTATCACTGATCTGTGACGTTACTCAACAATGGAGAAGTTATCATGAGAATTTCTCATTGACTGTTACACAACATAACATCACATAGCAACGATAGTGCCAGCCGGAATGAAAGCAAATGGAACTTTAAGTGATGCAAGCCTTAAACTGTTGCATTCAGTCAGTCAGAATAAGTCACATGATGAGCCCGAGTGACGCTATTGACCTGGAGTCGCCCCTGTAACAGCCTATTTGAATATCAGGTGGTTCACCGATACGTTTTCATATTGGTGCAAACTGTGATACGTTTTGATAGTGGTGCAAATGTCTAAAATAGTGTATTTTAGACCTTCATGTGGTGTACATGTAATGACGTCATATTTCAATGCCTGTGACGTCACAGGTGCCAATCCAAACTACAAAAATTTTCTGTAATTTTTTTGACGTGCAAAAAATTTGGCACTTGTGCCCCCCCACTTTGTAAAGGTTCCGCCACCCGTGCTGCCTATGCCCATGACAAATTAGTTATTTGTAAATACACCAGGGGCGGATCCAGCCATAAAGGTTAGGGGGAGCAATTTCAGCAAAATTTGGTAATCAAGTCTCATTACGGGTTCACTGTTGTAAGAGATGAAGTATACTTCACAACACTGCTGCAACAAAACAACGGACGGCAAAATGGCGTTGTATCGCAAATGCTGTTTTCCGAATTGCACAAAATCATGGTGAATATATAATTACTTTCGTAGGCTTTACGGGGGTGATCATCCCAATCGCGATCTACACTATCCAGTAACACTATAGTTGCCAATTATTATACGTATATGTGCTCATTGTGAACAGTACAAACACATTGATTGGTGACATGTCTGTTTAATGGAAGTTTCGCTTGGTTGTACGCCATCTTCAGGAAGAAAACGGTAACACTGGCCAATGTTAGTTGATCTACAGGTGCAAGATACTTTGTAAATTACGTTATCAAATTAGTCGGTTATACGTTTTTCACCAAAACTGAGAAAAATTAGCGTGCGAAACGTCTAGAAGAGATCCTAAAAGAGGGGCCGAGGCAAGCGCCTTGCTCGCCTTCTCTTAGACACAGCATTGAGTGGCTCCGAATATACGTCTGACAGTATCACAGCCGATGGTTGGGCAAGAGGAGTTGATTGAAAAGTCGATTGTCGATAATACCCACTGCAGACAAACGCTTTGCTGACGTCGTTGTGCGTTGCACCGCCAGTGGCGTAGCTAAGGAGGGGCGGGGGGGGCGGTCCGCCCCTGGCGGAACTTTTATAGGGGCGGCACTATGAGCTATGCTGTAGACTATAAACCTGTACAGGCTGTATTGAAATAAAGGTGGTTTTAATTTCGGGACACTACTCGCAGTTGAAGGACGTTTTTGATTTTCAGTAATTTAAACTATGGCACTATGGCATGTGCATTTAAGCCAGGGGTGGGCAAATAGCGGCCTGCAGGCCAAATGTGGCCCGCCACAGCGTTTTCAGTTGCCCGCGGAAGCATTCAGGAAATATGTTCAATCTGAAATTTCCTCCAACTTACCACAGCAAATGTAGTGCTGAGGCCAACTTAACCAAGATTTGCTTTTATTTCCATTAGAAGGTACAGCCCTCTGCTAAATGCGGTCTTGTCAAAGTGGCCCCCGGGCCAAATTAATTGCCCACCCCTGATTTAAGCGATTAATGTCTTAGCCAAACAATAATCAGTCGTGCATCAGGGACGTTTTATCAATAGGCTTTTTTACATGACGCTGCAACACGGTTCTCAACATGCTTATCTACTCACTTGATGTCAAATTTTACTGATTCACTACACGGTTGATTGATCGAATGTTGGGTCGTTGTTGACGTTTGATCGTAGTCCTTATATGACGTCACAGAACTTAGAAGGAGTGTGGTGGATCACTGCGGGCAAACATGTGGCTGTGGTGATCTCTAAGCTTTTGTGAGTGCTCTTAATTTTTTTACCTGCGAGTAAAAGCGAATTGTTGGGTCCAAAAACCATTTCTGTGTAAATCTACTAAATGTATAGTTGGATTTATGTTCGTCAAAATGGATTTCCGTGCGTGTGGAGAAATATAATCTAGCTCGGTATTCTTCAACAGGGATTCCGCGGAACCGTAGTGTTCCGCAAAACATGTAGTGGGTTTACGTTAGTTTTAAGGGTTCATCGTTGTTTTTAGGGGAAACGATTTCTTGCTTCAGTTTGTTGATGCGTCATTTTGAAAATTTTTAGATCACCGTACTGCATTCAGATTCCAAGTAGGTCAGTTTGTTGTATAGGAGGTTGAGCGCAGTTAATAGTCGAAAAAGAAATATTGATAGTTGTTGCGTCGCTTGTTGTTCATTGTTGTGCAGTTAAGAAGACCGTTAGTGTTGTATCACAGTTATACGATGTTGCCGATGTACAATTCACAATAGAGAAAGAAGGCCTCCTTGAACTTTTGCAGTATATTCAAATGTAAAACCTTTGGAACTCTGTTTCAAATTTACTAATAATGCTGCAAATTTTCCTCACAATTACCGTTAGTGTTGCTACCTGTGAGAGGTGTTTTTCAGAATTAAAACTGACAAGAATTACGTAAGATCTAGCATAGCACCTTGCGCTTGAGAAATCTTGACATACTGTCTCTGTAGAGCAACAATTGCCAGAAGAAATAAATCTTGACATTGTCATTGAAGAATTTGCCAACAGAGGCAAGAAAAGTTGCTGTGTGGAAAAATGTAGTTTTCATTTCAGAAATAAAGATGGTCCTAATTTTCATACTTTTTTACTATTTTTCCCTATATGTCAGTTTTGCTTTTTGTTTAACTGTTACTTACAAAGTTTGAGTTTTTGGTGCGTATTTTAAAGCATACCATACTTGAGCATGTGACAGTACTCTAATATTATAATGGTGTAAAAACTAGTTAATATATATATATATATATATATATATAAATTTAAGAGCCAGTCACTATGCAATACCTATTTTTATGGGCTTCGGGGGTGCCAAACTGAAGTACCGCCCCGGGCACTGCACCGCATGGAGTATCATACGATTTTTGCTTGCCCTTGCTTTTATCGCATTTCAGTGGCTGGGCACCTTGTCATATCTGCAGTTTGATGGACATATATATAAATTTTGTCTTGAGTCGTGTGACCTTCCTTTAATTTGCATGCAACGCACACAGCGGATTCGCTGAATATCCCGCAGTTAATTTCATTTCATTTGCGACTTGTTAAAACACGTCAGGCGAACCTTCGCAAATCATAGCAGACAGCGCTCAACCATGGAACCTTGAAGCAAATGGCTCCTTAAAGATATAAGGATTAATAAAGCATCTTGAAGATCACAGTCAAACATTCACAAACTGAAATTGGTCTTGTTTTTCATTGTCGATTATGAGTGTTGCTTTTTTTGCTTGTCAACACCTTTCCTCATTATTACTTTTCCTACTTTTACTTTCTTTACTTTGCATGTATAGAACCGGTATGTTTCGTCAAATGTTTTTCTCTATTGGTGTTTGTCTCCGGTAAGCCCAAATTTGGCTTTTTATATAGTTTGCTCATTCCAGGAGATCAAAAAAAAAAATTAAGGGATGTGTTGGCGGCATACCTACTTTGCAGAAGTAAACATTTAAGATATTTTGTGTAGTTTCCCTGTCTTTAACTAAAAAAGTATAACCGCGTGGAGCAGGCTATAATATTATTTTCATAATATGATCTCTGTGATGAAAAGATCGTTTCGTTTTTCACTTCACGTTTCAGTTGTGGTTTAATTTTCTTAGAATATATGAAAGGCTTGAAACGTTAACTCTGTCGGCACTTGCACGAGGTCCCCTATAGGTGCGGTACACATTTTGATAAATAGGTCAAATATAGGCTTAAAACTGGTTCTGGGTGAGAAACGCTGACTTGCAGCTTTCATCGTGACCTGCACACTTGGTCTAGCTGTAGGACTTTTTCAGGGTTGTGGTGGTGTGGGAACGCCGTTCCCACACCTTCTTGCCCTACATTGAAACATGGCTGCGATCTCGCAGATGTGATAGTGACACGCTGATTCGCACTGCGAGTAAAAAGTCTACAGTGAAACAGGAAGATCCAGTGTGCAAATTCTTGCAGGTGAATGCTCACTTTATTCGAATTATTTGGTGCAGTCTTCCTGTTTATTTGGTGTGGGTGCGGCGTTCCCACACCTCTTTTTTGGCACTACAGCCCTAGGTTTCTTCCAATTACATGTGCATAGTGTTATTCCTTGCTTTCGTTCGTTGACAACAGAACCGTCGCCGGAAGGTGTTAAATAGGGAGGCTTTACGTTTGTACAGGGGGAGTTAGATTTTGGTTAAGGTTGGACCTACCATACGTCCCGGTTTGGCCGGGACTGTCACGGTTTAAACGTCTGTCCCGGTGTCTCGGTTAGCAAAATGTCCCGGAATTTCACTTCAATTAAATTTTCAAAATTAACTCCAGCCTGATGATGCATTGTCATGAAAGAATTCCGTCCTGAAAGGCTTGACTTTGCTTTAACCCGTGGCTTACTTTACTACCTTAATTAATTAATTTGTGTTAGCGTGATATGGACCGTTGTGTCTAAAACAACCCATTAATAATAATAATAATACAGGAATGCCATCGGTCAATGGCCATTTGTAAAATTGGGGACTTATTGTTGCGTCATTTTCCATTGTCTTCAATGGAGCTACATCAACCGCTGCAGTCAGTGGCGTAACTGACGGGAGGCAGAGGTGCGCGCCGCCACCCTGGCAGACTAAATGTAAAAAACGGGCCCCCTGCTAGTTGTATTGCGTTGTTTGGTATTTTTTTTATTTTGCTAGGTTTTTGTTTTCAGCGTTTTTCAAAAATATCTTGGAGTATTTTCTGTCGATTTCGGGTGTTTGTACAAACGAATCCAGTTCATCGCATAACCAATTTGCCACGATTTTTGTGTGTATTTAACCGGAATATGCGGTTATCCGTGTCAGAAAAATATCCGCAAGTTTACCGCCTAGCGACACAAGCGGTCCGAAATTCAGTCCCGTCGCCACGGGGGCTTTTGTGGCCTTAGCCCCCCGAACAAAGTTTTGATACCAAATTGAAATGTGAAACACTGGATATCAGTGAAGTTTTTATCAATCTTCATTCTGTTTTTCCTGCAATTTATAGTCAGAGCAGTACCTGCCGCTGTTACCTAGAATATACGCATGAATATTCTTGGCACATTTGTGAGGTAATAAACGTATTTCAGGCTTGAGCGCAAAGCAGTGTTTCCCAACCTTTTTAGGTTTGCGGCACCCAGTGGCAAACGCATAGTAATTTGATTTAAGATTTAATGACGTTTTGAAAATGGATTTATACTGTAATGATTTAATGAAACGGATTTTCTCGCGGCACCCCTTAGTATTGTAAATGGTATCCTAGGGTGCCGCGGCACCCCGGTTGGAAACCATTGGCGTAAAGCGCCAACATTCATTGCTTGAAGTGTTGAACGTGAATCTAGCCCATATGCGTAGTTGCATACCTCTAGAAGTCCACTTGATCAACGTATTTTGTGTAGTGATTGTTGTGAAGAAATGTATTATGGCTAGCTCAGGAAGTCGTTTTTTGTACTGCATAGAAGCAAGATACCTTTGTTGCTTACGACCAAAGTTACACGTTTGCGCAGCTTCTGTTCAGAGAGCAAGATGGAGGTAATAGTGTAGTTAGAAGAGTTTATTCAGCAATCACTGCTAAGCTTGTCCCAACCGAGTAGTGCAGTTAGTGGATTATGGATGTTAACCATGTTGCGTCCACGTAACCCAACTTGGTGTATATTTGTCTACATTTATAGCCTATTTGAGATACAAAATGTTATTAATCTGAACATATGCCATGCACCAGATTAACAGTCTAGATATGAGAAGGTTTACCCTATGTGTATTTTGGCCAGTTGAAAGCACGTTGCGTATGCTTTTCACGCAAAATTCACTTAAGGGCTAATGAAAGAAAACGTTCATCGAGATGCATTGCTATGATCGGCCTCAGGTTTGTTTGTTCGGTAACAGTGTTTTCATAATGGTAATGATAGGCTTGATTCTGATTTCCTGCAAATTTTTGTTAACATTTACATTTCATTACAAAATCTCTAAACAATCCTCGTTGATCAAATGACAATAATTAATACTCAATTCCTTTTGTTAAGCTTTCTTCTAAAGACACGTCTTGATGAAGTTTATCTTTGTTGCGCTTCGGGTTATGCTAAACTGCCCGGATACTGTTGCCAGCACTAAAAGTACTGTAGTTTCAGTAAATTGAATCCAATCCACTATTTCTCAGACCGGGCCCCCGGCCCCTTTGGAGACCACGGAGCGGTTCTCTGGGGACCACAAGCAGAGGCCTTCACTAGGTAGCTTTGCCGTGATATTGCATAGCCCAAGTGTCACGATATGTTAAGTATTCCCCAGTTAAACTTAGGAGGCCACGGCTCATGAAAGTTTGAGAACCAGTGAGCTAATCAAACCGGTCTCATATGACAGATAATAGACTGTCCTCATTAGCCATGTTGTCAATCGAAGCTTCATGTGTGCGATCTCTAGATTTGGATGATGTCATAAAGGCTTTTGCATGCCAAAAGACTCACTCCAAGCCGTTTTGATACTACTACAGTATAATGTGACATTGCTTATAATATTTTCATGATTATTGTCATATAATATCTTTCATGTGTGCTACTGTGCCACTATACAGTGATTTCGTTTGTTTTGCTATATGACTACGGTTCGCCAGTTGAATAGTCCTGCACTTTGGAAGGGGCCCAGAATTGGGCTGCAACGGAATTGTTCACACCTGTTTGTAATTGTTTGGTGTGCAAATCCACATTCAGATAAAAATGTTTGGCATTTTTTGCTTAGTAGTTGCTAAATGAATGTGCTTTTATCACTGGTGCGAAGCAATCAATGAACTGCTCAAAAAATTGGTTTGGGGCTTATTACATTTGTTTTGTTGTTTACTCAGCCATGCCCAGACTCTACCCCATGCCCCATAATTAAGTCAAGCATTTGATGCTTACAGTGTAGGGAAAGTGGAATTAATTTAGGAGTTAATTACCAGGATTCAGGTCTGTGGTGGGCCTTACACCAAATCATAGGCCTGCCTTACTCAATCACAAGTCATTGATGGGTATCAATTTTAAATAGGATATGTTATAGTTACATGAAAAGGTGAAATTTTTATTTTACCCAATTGAAGCTCATTACATCATCCGACAAATGTTTTCTGTTTTTGTGGAATATCGTATGAGTTTTTGGGAACTTGTTATCCCATACCAAACACTGGCTAATGGGCCCTCTTCAGCTAAATTTACCCCCCTCCCTGGCTCAAACCTCTAGTTACGCCACTGGCTGCAATTAGAAGCCATCTTAGGCATGCTTTGAGAAGCAGGATAACTTTCAGATAGTTTTGAGTCATTTTACGAGTTGGAGAGCGGATTTCACTAAACTGGTCAGAAACTTTGCTACGGAAAAGGCCAGGAGAATGTTACTTTACGTTTTCGATTCTTGTTACTTTTGATTCTGGGATTGTATGATCTTACTTATGACCAAAAGTTCAATACTGTTGAAAGAATGATCTGATTCAACTGCATTCACACATTCGTTCTCAGGTTACATGTGAATCGTGCTAGTGACCATCAGATGTGGAAGGTGGTAGTGGTGGTGGGGAGAGCGGCACTTTTCGACTCGTCCCGAGCCGGCACTTCCCCATGTCGGGACCCTAGTATCAAACTAGTAGCCCTTTGCATTGATCGGTACACAAAAAGTAGCTCACAGTTTGAAGAAGGTTGATGACCCCTGTCTTATCCTATAAAACAGGGCCTCAAACTGCGGCCCGCGAAGACATTTTGTCAATAATGAAAAAGTATTGTAGTGTATCGACAAAATCGACGTATATCAACGAATGCAATCAAAGGCCAGCGTGGAATCAAAGGCCAACGTGGAATCAAAGGCCAAAATGCAATCAAAGGCCAGCGTGGCGCCTTGCTAGCTTGAACCGAAACTCGTGCTCACGCCACCCGGGCACTGTTGCGCGAGCGAAGAAGGCGACGAGTGCAAGCCGATGCGCAGCGGCGGGCTGCGCACGTTATGACCGGGTCGGGCGGTTTGGCCGGCCGGCATTGGTCTTCCTGCTGCGGCCATTAAAAAAGTAATGTATTTACGAAAAATTTTTTTATTTAGCAGAATGTAACATACGTCGAAACAATCACATTACGCAAGATGCCCGGCCCTCGAACTGTTCTGTAAAAGCTTGTGTGGCCATGGGACAAAAACATCTTTCTACTTCGGAGACGCCAGGACTTCGATAAATAAACTTTAATCAGGCTCTACTGGCGCTAAAAGCATAAAAACACGTTAAAAACTTGCCAACGTTTCGACAGTTGATACAACTGTCTTCGTCAGGGCTAAAAACGAAATGCCGTGAGATGAGAGCACGGGTGTTATAAAATGTGTGCGCTCCAGATGGCACCGTCCTGATAAGAACTCGGGAGGCGGGGAACGTTGATTAAAAGATAAGACAGTAAAAATAACAGAATGATGAACCAAGTGGTGGATAGAACGATGGAAATTTAGAAAATTATAAAGTAGACTATTGTAACATAAACCAGTAGATGTCGGGAAATAAGTCCGATCGTGTTTCATTCGTTGTGTCTTTGTCGCTATTTATGTGAAAGGATTCGATAAATCGGCGTGTGTAATAGTTGGATTCAAATTCCAGGACTTTTGAGTTATCCCAATCTATTTTGTGAGTTAGATCAAGTGTGTGTTGCGTTAAGGCACTTTTGTCGAATCGTTTGTTTTTTATGTCCGCTTTATGTTCTTTCTGGCGGGTTTCCAGGCTTCTTTTGGTTTCTCTAATGTATCGTTTATTGCAGTCACGGCATGGAATGGATTAAACAACGCCTTGTCGAGACTTTATATCCACGGGGTCTTTGATGGAAGTTAGAAGGTTGCCCAGCTTTCTCAGCGGTTTTGGTGTGACTTGTATTTTGTGGGTTGTCAAGCAAAGTTTGATTTTGTCGGTAAGTCCCTGGAGATAAAGTAATATGGCTAACCCTCTTATTTCATGTTCTTGGTTCTTTGTTGCGTTTGCAGATTTCTTTCTATAGAGCAATGTGTCTTGGTAACCGTTTTGTTTAAGAGTTGATCTGACGAGGTCGATCTCTGTCTTTCGTTCACTTTCTTGGCCACAGAGTTTGTCGGCTCGATGTACCAGCGTGTTCAGTACTGCGCATTTATGTGCAAGAGGATGCTCTGAGCGAAAATGCAGGTATTTAACAGTGTGTGTTGGTTTCCGATATCCATTTGTATTAAGCTGGCCATGTTCCAGTCGTGTTATCAGCGTGTCCAGAAAAGGGATTGGGCCATTCTTTTCTTTTTCCATTGTGAAATTAATTGAGTTCTCACCTGCCTTGATATGATTGAAGAAATCGGTAAGCTTGTCTTGTTTAAGTAGAACAAAGGTGTCATCGACGTATCGTTTCCAAAGTTTCGGGTCAGATGTAAAAGTGTTCAATGCCAGAGTTTCTACGTCCTCCATTACCATGTTCGCGATGACAGCTGATACTGGAGAGCCCATTGCTGTACCGAAAATCTACTGGTAATTATTTCCACGGAAATGCAGGTGCGTCGCATTTAAGCAGATCGTTAAGCCTTGGCAGATGTCTTTGATTGACCAGATTGATTGGCAGATGTCTTTGATTGACAGATGTCTTTGATTGACCAGGTGTCTTTGATAGATCTTTAAGCCTTGGCAGATGTCTTTGATTGACAAGTATCACATGATCAAGGAAACGTTGGCAAGTTTTTAACGTGTTTTTATATTTTTAGCGCCAGTAGAGCCTGATTTAAGTTTGTTTATGGGACAAAAACTTTCGGCGACCCCTGCTATAAAGCATTCCAACACTGCAGGAGAATTTTTGTTCAAGGTTATTTGTGTGGTCTGCTCTAGAAAGATTTATGTTAATGTACAAAAAGATACTTGGTGCAAGTTGTGTGTTTTATTTCATTGCGATTGAGTTCTACCCTAAAATGACAAAATTGGATTAGGTTGTTGTTGATAAGTCTATATGTGATTTTTGAGTAATTTAAAGACAACGCAATATTTATATATATATCGCATCCATTCATCAACTTTTTGCAGTTCACTACTTACTCCATTTTGCAAGTTGGAAGAATTGCACAAGATATGGTCAACAATGTGTCATCAGCAAAGAGCGTAGGAGTTAAGTTTGATGCTTATATGGGAGGTCATTTACATACAAAGCAAAGAGTAGGGGCCCTAGCAATGAACCCTGGGATACCCGGGCTTGTCCATGGGAATGTCATTCCTATGGGAATTCCATGGGAAACGTCCCATGGGATGGGACAGCACACATTTGTATTTCCCATGAGACTCAGAAATAGAATGAGAGTGTCAGAATGTTACTGAATTGTCAAACCTATAGTCAATAAATTTTGTCGTTTTGCACATCTCTTTGCACATGTAGACCTGTTTAGTAGATACTAAACCTAAACTTTCACAAATTTAATAATTTTAATTGACTTGTATTCCATAATAATATTATAATAATGTAATGGGAATCCCATGGGATGGGACAGGCATAAATTGCTATGGGACGGGACAGATAAATATGTCCCATGGACAACCCTGGGGATACCCATAGAGTTACCTCCTGGGTAGTTGACCTATATCCCCCAGCAGTAATATACTGCTATCTTTCTTGTAAGCATTTAGTAAGAAGCTGGTGGGGTAAACCTCCAATCCCGTAGTAATGTCCCAATTTCCATGGAAGTATCACATGATCAAGGATTAACGATTTGCCTACAAATACCTTTAATTATTTTCATGTAATGCAGGGGTTCCCAACCTGTGGTACGGGAAGGTCTTCTAGGTGATACGCGAGTAATTTCCATTTTTCCACAGAAACTTGGATGTAAACAGCTTTCGAGTTTACATGTCGGCCTTTGTTTCTAAAGGATAAATTTTCCTGTAGACTGCTATTCCTATTGTATCATAACATTATTACTTTCGATGCGCTGTTAGCAAATTTACGCCATGCATCGACCAATTGGCGGAAGGTAAACAAAAACAAAAATTTCATTGATTTAGTTGTGGCCTTTTATTATTATTTTAATGTATATTATCCTTCTGAATACACTAAGATTCGATCAAATTAGTTGCCCTGGAAGAAGTGGTACGCGTTGACAATACACAGTGCCCAAGTGGAACGAGATCGTAAAAATGTTAGAAACCCCTGTTGTGATTAAACAGTCACTTTGTTTAAGGATGAATTTTTTTATTGATTGCATTTGGAACGAAGTTCTAGCAACTTTCTATGGCAGATGGAGCTTCTTTTAGTTACTTATTAATTGGAAACCAAGGGAAGAGGTAGTTGCCATTGATTAATTGTACTGTATTTACAACTGATCGGTGTTCGTGCGTTTGATTTCAATACAGACAAGTTCGTATGCAATAAACAATCAGCAAACGAGTTTAAAATACCAAACATAGCTTTACTGCAATGGATCACTGCCGCGGTGTAGTCACCGTGGATTATATATGCAGTGTTCGCTTGATGACGTAGGCTGTTCATACTTTATTTTTAGTATACGTAAAACTATTATCAAAATTGCTGTGGGTTCGCCAAGGTTGCTACGAAATAAGTATCTTTTATGTAGGGTTCCACTGGCGTAAAGACATTGGAAACTATTGTTTTATTGGGTGAAATTGACGAAAGTTGGTTAACCTGCTCAACTCGCATTTTTAATTGCATCTTGGAGATGCGGTGACTCTTGCGTCACTATATGCAGGCCTACGAATTTGTTCGAATTTGTTGATGTAATAATTGACATTTTGTTTGTGCTGTGTGAATTTGTATAGCAGTGGCGCAATCAAATAGTTTTGCTTTCTTGTAGAGTGCCGCGCGTTCTTTGCTTCATGGTACACGTCATTCACATTTAATTGTTTTGCCCTATACACTTGTTTCTTTGTTGTTTTTGTTATCTCTTCTCAGTCTGTTGCTGAGTTGACTGACGAGAAGGTGCTCTCAGTTCCTGTGTGCGTTTGCCTGAGAAAATTATTTCGTCCTAACACTATATCGTCTATGGTGCGTGCTAGTCGTTGAGATAGGATTTATCCAACAGCCAAACGTGTACTCATGTAATGCCTGAACACTACAGGCCTACAGGGCACTGTGCGAAGTTCTTCAAAGAGTTCTTAACATATCCCCAGTATAACGGCTGATGCTCCACTGAATACCGCGACCGACCAATATTTCCTGGAGCTGACTTTCGCCGTGAGAGAGCAACCGGTTACTTGCAGAGAATAAACGAAAAGCCCATGCCTCCAAAGTTGTGGAAATGTAGACTAGAAGCTCCTCAACTTTATCCCTCCACGAATCTTCTGTGAATGTCAAATGTCTACCTACACCAGTGGTTCTTAACCTGGGTTCGATCGAACACCTAGGGTTCAACGGAGCTATTTCAGGGGTTCGACGAAGGTCATCTGAAACATGACTAAAATCGTGGTTATATCACAGTAAGCTAACCATGGTCACCTTTGTAGTAACCAGGCCCGTAACCAGCTTGGGAGACCAAGAGGGGCGATGAGTTTTCTGAGGGGGACCCAAATTTTTTTAACTATGTCCAATAGCTTTAAACCATGTCCAACACATTTTTACAGGGGGGAAAAAATTTTCTAGGGGGTGCTTCCCCCCTGGTTACGGGCCTGGTAGCGAGCAATTTTTACTTTCGTTATATTGGGCAAAAATGAGGTTCGACAAAAGCTTGGAAAGCTACGTAAGGGTTCGGCGGGTTTGTAAAGGTTAAGAACCGCTGACCTACACGAAATCCAACTTTTCTAGACATGATCTGATCGCGAAGTATGCTACGTTGCCTGCGTATTGATAGTGCTTTGTTAAAGATCAAGGTCCTAATTATACAAACAGATGAACAAGCGCATTATTAATTTTAAAACGCATTTTCATATGAACTAGAGCACAAAAGCTGCTTTTTCATTTATTGCAACCAAGCAATTGAGTTTGTAATATGTAATCGCATAACTATTGTACGTTCAGGGCTAAATAGGCTAATTCAACATGGCAAACACCAAGATAGGTTAACGAAAGTAGAACACTTGGGAGAGGCTAAGTAAAGTAGAGGTAAATTCATTACATTTTTCGATGCATGCACGAAAAACCCTGTCATCATATTACCACGTTAGAAAGAGGAAGTCAATACCTCTATGGCACCATACATAAGCCTTTACCAGCCAAACACATTACGACCCTCAAAGGCATTGCAATGTTACACAGCCTACATTGATGCATTGCGCTGGAAGAAATTATGACCAAGTCGCTCAATAAGAAACGTACTGCTATAGACTTTATACGGCTAATATTTTATTTCAACAAGCTTAAAGCAATTTTGAATTTTAAAAAAACGTCACGAAGCCCCTGAGATGGGCTCATGCACCACGGTTAGGGAAGCAGTCCCGCCGCCACGGAGGGGCTTTGGTGGGCTTATTCCCCCAAACAAAGCTCCAAGCGTCCTCAAATTGAAACATGAACCACTACAAACAAGTGTAGTTTAGGTTAATTTTATAATGTCAAGCCCCCCCCGCACAAACGCAAAGCCCCCCCACTGAACTGCAAAGCTCCCCTATTGAAAACTTTCTGGCGACAGTTCTGTACGGAAGCCCTGCTGCAGACTCTGCTCTCTCTTGTTCTTTAGACCTCTACAGCCTTCAAATTGTGGTTCCTATATTCCAAGTATTTGTTTGGTTGTGATCTATTAGATGATAAAGGTGGAAGTTCTGATCTGTGGTAGGACTTTGCGGAACCTCTTGGTCTTTGTGCTGATTACGTAATGAAGTTGATTGACTTATTTGCTGTTGCAAAAAGATTTCGCGCTTCATATGGAAGAAGAATGAAAAGCGAAGATTATTTTCAGTGGACAATTCCGGTGATAAATGTAATTATAAAAGACATTAGATTGACAGCACAGAAAGGCATAGTCAATAAAAATGATGTCAGGTGTTTTGTCAAAATGTTCATTGCTTTGCCCCTTGGGTTTGCAACACTACTATCTCAAAACAATCACGTGTTAAAATCATGTCTGTAACTGAATGTTGTTCTTTGACAATTACAATAATGTGATGTTATTTAATAATTGCTTTCCCTAGTTTCAGTTTATTAGCATCATGACACAACTCGTTTGCGTATCAAAACGTAACGTCAGCCTGCTCAAAAAAAGTTTAAAACTTTTTATAAAACGTCTAGGCCTGCGTTTGCAAATCCTATGAGTTTTGGTTAAAAACAATGCAAGTTGAGAATGCAGAGCAAAAGAGCGAGCAGGAGAATGTCTGTTGCTATATTCCATAATCGTCTCGTACGGCTGCGTTTGCGACAGACTTACTGAAAGCTTGAAATGAAAGTAATGAATCGCAAGAGCTCTGACCAAGTGGTGTGACTGCATCTCAGTCAGTCGTTATTGTTACGTCATCATTTCCGCTGTTTACGGAACTATTGCTTGCACGAAGAGCGTTGCATGTGCTAAGCATCTGCTGATGTTCGCCATCACAATGCGTAATCCCCAGTGAAACTTTCATTGAAATAAGATGCTTTTGAGCAACAGTTATTGTCAAAGTGACGTATGCGTTCGATAGCTGGGCAGAACTCGCAGTGCCTTCAGGTTATTTACGGGTATCGTTTACGCGATTATGTTGAAACTCCAGGTAAGTTTATTGGCATTGCTTGCGAACGCGACTGTACCAGTGTAACAGCCTGTAGACGGTAGGATGCGTCTGATAAGCAGGCCTTTTTGGGAAATTGCTGCAATTTCGTCAGTTAAAACACGAAGTACGCTACATGTAACTGAAATTAAGCATTTTTTCTTAAGTTACAAATAGTATAAAACATATGTCATTTGCTTATGCTGTAGGAAACATTCGATTAATGTGGCTGTTTTGTTTGCAATAAGAATCTACAGCAACTCCGTAGATTGTTTAGCAAAGGAAACAGTAAGTTTTCAAGTTTTCATAACAATCGTATAAAATTATGAACCTTTATGCAACAGCAAATTTGCTCCAGGTTTTGTTGCTCGTGGGCAGCCAGTGTGTTCAGAAAAGTAAATAAAATTTTCGTGATATTTCGTTTATACCACGTCATTTACAGTTAGAAGGTTTGTCAGTGCTGTTTTGCCTGTAAAGGTGACAATGTACTTCGCTAAAATTACCTGATGCTGTTCATTTTTTCTTCAGTGACGTATCATGTGTCTGGTAAATGTAATGGTTATTGGTAAGATGAAAATTCTGAACCGTTCACGTAAAAACCGGTTGTTCATAATAAGAATTATTGTGTTAATCACCGTAATTTAGGCCCATTAGAGCAGTTGATTTTTGTGCATCAAACACTACTTACATCAAGAAACCGCTGACCTGAAGACACAATTTTAAGCCCACATTAAAAAGTTTTTTAATTTCACTGATTAAGTAACTAAAAGTAGAAAAAGGTTGTGCATATTTTTTTGTAAAATGTTCATGTTGTTATGAAACGATTGTAGGCCTACAATACACTATATCTTTATACGATCGCACGAGTTTTACTGTCATCATAAAACGTTTATGTGGCTTCCATAAATCCTTTGACAGTTCAATCAGCGCACTGCCTGGTAGAATTGCCAGTGCTCATAAAATCAAAGCAAGTGTTAGAACAATTTTGCCTGACCATTTGCTGTGAAATGTTCGTGATAAATTCATGTTAGTTTTCCAAAGGCGTAGCCAATAGGGGTTGAGAAGGGGAAATCGACCCGACAGATTTCTAACATGTTTTGTCATTTTGTGCTTCGAGAGGCAGTGTCCCAAGACAAATACAGTTGTTCGCTTAAAGTCAAAATATTTGGCCCCTTCCTAAATTTTGGGCAGGATCCGCCACTATAACTGTCTACTTTTAACAGGCCCAAACACAGATTTCAACTATTTGTTTAGCTGTGTGTTAAATGAGTAGGCCCATAAAAATGTAGCGCATTTCACACAAATTGATAATTTAGTTTTTTCAGAAGCGTACATTAAAAAATACAAACAGCCATTGTCACTGCTTAATACTCCTTATTAAATATAAATCCAACCAAAGCTAAGAAGTTGTAGAAGTTCTAATCCTTTTTTATTTTATTTTGTTCACGACGCTTTATCGTCAGTGGTATCGAATCACAGTTCTCTGCAAAACTATTCAGTGTTTTTCAGTAGACTGTAAGATTCACCCGTGTTTCAAATAAGTTTGGTTGTACACGTGGGCGTCGGAGGGGGGGCTAAGGCCCCCCCTGGATCTTGAAAGTATTAGCCAAAAAAGGTTGTTTTTTCAATGTCGAGGGGTAAAAACCAAATTTCACCACTTTTGGCTCCCCCTGGAAAATATTTTGTGAAAATCCCTTACTGCCCCCTCCCCCCTGGAAAAAATCCTTCCGACGCCCATGGTTGCACAATCTAGGTGATCTTGAAACGGGTATTTCTACAAGTATGTTGATGTACGAAAGGAAGCAACAAGTTTAACATGTACATTTACAATCATGAAAATTGGAACTCCTTTAGATAATTAGGTCATAACCTTGCTTGAATTGAAAAGAATCTTAATTTGAAAAGTAAACAAAAATTAAATTGCAGACGAGAGACAGCAGAGTTAAAACGAAGTGCTAACCTATACACTTCAGCAAAATGTTTATTGCAGTGGTTCTCAACATGGGGGGCGTCAGTAAGCTTTCAGTGGGGATGCGAGCCCTTACACGCTCTGCAACATGGAAAGTTTGATCAACAAATTTACCAATATATGCATTTGCTTTTGAACCTTGTTTAATGTCAGCGGAGCTTGAAACAAAGCACAATTATTTGAGGGAGGCGTGGTAGAAATAAGGTTAAGAACCACTGGTTTATTGTGTCTGTTCCGAGACTTTGCCACAAAGTGCTGCAAGTCTGCTTAAGATGGCAATATGCTTTAACATGAGCGCAGGGCGCAATTTTTTATTGGATCTGCCTGCATCGTCAATTATCCTCCAAAGGATAAAACATTGACTGTCTGCTATCATTAAATAAATAAGTGGATCCATTAAAGTGAAACCGATTTAAACCCGACGGAATCGCAACCAGGCAAATACACTGATGCAAACTGCGCCTGGAGCAACTCAGCCTCAAGGTGCGTTTACACTTGCGGTTTTCGCGCTTTGGAAGCGTCGAAGCGTTTGTTAGTTTTATTGTGGCTGTGGAAACGGGACGTTAGGCGCTTCAGCTGCGTAACTGGATCCATGGAAAACGGATCGCATGCAACGCTTGACGCGCGTTGTGAGCGACGGAAGCTGTGGTGAGCTTCATGTCCAGGTAGGTCTAGGCCAGTCTCAGCTTGTATCAGGGCCGTCGCCA
>Ga0210059_1003905_pt1 | contig 23995 bp, 13 predicted proteins | sample Ectturendosymbi2_FD_188042 | JGI IMG/M metagenome (GOLD analysis project Ga0210059, IMG submission 188042) | Ecteinascidia turbinata endosymbiont from Florida, USA - Sample 2 (SPAdes) (version 2) | ecosystem: Host-associated > Tunicates > Ascidians > Unclassified | place: Key West, Florida...
CCAACCTTTTTTGATGCATTCCTCCCTTTGCTCATTTTGGAACTTTTCATTCCTCCCCTAAGCAACGTTCATTCCTCCCCGGTTCGGGTTCATAGGCAAGTATTCCTCCCTGGGGAGGAATTCCTCCCCGGTTGGGAACCACTGTTCTAGTCGGAGGTTTGTTGTCTGTTCTTTGATGCTGGGTTGCATCCGTCGAACAGTTTCACTATAAAATTTCTGACAAAAACAATTTCGGCTAAAATAGTTATGTCTTAAAATTGTGTTGTTTTTTTGTAGAAAATATCTGTTTTGTGCATTGATAGTTTGGCAGGTTAATTACGAAACCTGGATTTCACAAGAATGCTTCTGTTGCGATCAGAAAGCCCGAGCGGCATGTGCGCAAAGCATCACACTGTGGCAGCAAGCAACAATAGAGATCACACGTCACGATCACTCTATTGTTGCTTGTTCGCGCCACTGATATACGGGTGTTATTCTTCGCGCACATTCCGTTCGTGGTGAACAACGCATTCAGTGCAACGCCAACCGAGAGGTTGCAACACTTCAAGCACTGCCGATTTTTCAACATACCCGTCAACGCAAGATTCAGATACTCTTCTTTGGGTTCAGTTCAGTTTATTTATGCATCCCGACCAAGCACACAATACTCAATCAGGAATGCAGGGGCAGGAAGCGACGGCCGTGGCTATCATTTAGTCACTGCCTTCACAACTTCATGCAAAACAACAAAATTCAAATGAAACACCACAGTGAAAAACAAATAAATGCAAAATGTCACTAGAGAGGTTGTACTAAGTGAACAACACCACATATTGAGCAAATCAAGGAATACACTTTGAGTCCAGTCAAATTACTCCAGTTTATAACTGCAGCAATCCGTATTCCTCAGCCTACCTCAACGTATCTGTCATCCCAACAGCAGGGCCACTGCTCAAAAACACCTGGTAGTTCTCAGTAAAATGAATATCGCGGCCCAAGGGCACCTATGAAAAATAACAGCAGCAGCTCATAGCCGACATGATCTCACGGAAAAAAAAGACAAATCCTTGACATATTAAAGACTTGACATATTAAAATCCTTGACATATTAAAGACAGTTATTAGGCTATCAACAATCGCCGCATTAAATGTATTTTATACAGACGAGTGCGTAATCGGGAAAGTGGGCCACGAAATATAGAGAGCTCTGATCCTTTACATCATATGGGATGTTTTGAAAGTGCTGAACGCGGTGCTAGACGTGACGTGTAGGCTGCAGACTTTCGCTTGGTACTTTGTTTCACTCTTCTCACAACCTTTAGTTTTCTCTTTGACAAAAAGCCAGCATGCTTGTGTGTAACGAGTCTTTTTCTGTCCTGCCAGCAAAACAGTAATCTCCTCAGTTAACAGCGGCTCAAAGAGCGTGCATGTGCTTTTTGTCCCGCCCAAAAATTCACGTAACAATTTGAAATGAATCCGAGAGACCTAGCAGATTGCGACGATGTTTCTTTTAATGATTTTCTCGTTGATTTCACAACGACAGGATCGGCTGCTCAAACGATCAGAATCAGCAGCTTCGCGCTTCATTCATATTGCTTATATAAGGTTTTCCTCAGATACCAACTTATCCTCAAGCTGTTGTGGGTACTTTGATACTGTCTAAAACGACCAGGTTTAAATATCATGCCGACAAAAATGATAACGTATGCCTACCTTGTTTCTTTAAGCTGCTAAGTCCCGTATTCTGATGCGGTGGATTCATGTTCCCTCATGATCAGGTGCATGTCTTGTATGACATCATTCACAGTACACGTCATTTTGTAAATCTGTGATCTTCTCTGAGATAATAAAAATGTGTCTTATTGCCCAAAACCCAGGGTGGCAACTCGTTAGTGTCACACCGTTGATTTCGGATCCTCCCAACGCCACATTACCCAAGATTTATTGACCACACTGTCTTCTGACGTTGTAATCATACAAAGAAAAACATTTTTCTTTCGCATTAACCTTGCCACCCCGCTCTGTCGTGTTCGGTGAAATAAAATAAACACAAATTTAACAACAGCAGTTATTCAATCCGACAAGATATCAGGTAGAGGTGACAAAATTTTAAAGCATTGGGCAAAATATTCAGAAACGAATGCTAAACTTTATGTTAATTGACTAATGTGATGGGGCACTTTGCCCTCATGCACTTGTTGCGCTACAGCACTGTTGATCCGTTACCTTGTGGTTCCGTGCTAATTTCACAGGTTTTGCCGAAAATATGTAGCCCGTCGGGACAATATGCGCCGACAAACGGCAAATCAACAGAGCCGCCTGCAATTACAGTTACCTTAACTTGAATCTTAACCTTGTAGGTTTATTTTTTCTGTGGCTCTTTAATAAAAGAACAAATTGATCTCCGCACTCAATAACTGACGTCAGTCTCATTCGATGATTGTGCATGCATAATGATACTCCGACCGAGACCACCTTGACAATGAACTGGCGATTGTGAATCCACGTGATTGCTGCAGCAGAATTGAGCGTTTTTCAACATTAACGCGCTCAACTGCAGACGTATGAATATGATGAGCAAACTGGGCAATCAATATTTTGTTTGGGCGATATATTTGAAACGGGTAGTCATTTCAGGTGAAGTGCTTTCCAGGTCCTGGAGGGTGGGGGTTGTAATTCTGGCTTATTAAAATGTGTTTGTTGCGACTTGTGACGTTGTAATGTTGTTTTACCCACCACTGGACGATTGCATATTTAAATAGGCTAGGCGTGGTAAGGCATGAAACGTAGTCTTACAGTACTTGGTTTGATAAAATCTTAATCCATTATGCATAGGAGGGCAATTGGGGGTTCGCCCTTCCTAAAACTTCGAAAGTAACTTTATTCACCATATATATTTCTGTTAATTCCGAAATCAGCATTCGCGATATAAAGGTATTTTGTCGTCTATTGTTTTGTCACAGGAGTGTTGTGAAGTGTACTTTATCTCTCATACAGTAGAGAAATCCTTATGAGACTTGACTACCAAATATTACTGAAATCGCCTTCCCTAACCTTACTGGCTGGATCCGCGTTTAATTATGCATATAGAGTTTTAACTTAATGATATTCTCAGATTTGACTCTACTGTAAGCCTAGTTATTAAAGTGCTTATCAACATAATATGCCTGAGATTAAACAACCAAATTCTTCAAAAGTTCAAAGTAAACTGCATAACCAAGCTTCTGAGGTTACCTCAACATCTTTAAGGGTGAATTATTTTGCAAATTCTGTGACTGCTGAGTGAGAAGTGATAAAAGATTTATCGTGGAAGCACACCGTCGCAGTGCAAAGCATCAAAGAGGTTCATTTCATGAAACTGAAAGACTGAAAGCAGCCAGACATTTTAAGAACATGTTGTACCAGATTTTGAAGATAAGCTACTTGTTGTTCCATGCTAACAGAACAAAGTTTTTGAATCTATCGTTTTGGCTTTTAATACTATATTTCATTTCGCATTTAAGTTGAAAACGCAAGAAAAATTGATAGGTCAAAATAAAGTCAAAATTTGTAAACTATAAAGTCAAAATTTTAAGTTTTTAGGTCAACAAATTGGTTGCCCTCTACTTGAAACAAGGCAGTAACGGATCGTCGAGCCTGGAATGGCGGAACTGTGCGTCAAATGTTGTCAAGTAAGGTTACAGTTCAAGACAGAACTGCATGAACCAAAACATTTAGACCCTGGAAAGGGCACACTTCAAATTCGGCGTTTGGGTGCAAACAGCGCGTTGTAGCGCCGTAGGATTGGTTATGCCGGTTCATGGTCGCTTCGCTCCTCTTGCATACTACAACAAAAATAATGTTGTATCTATGCAAGATCGTAATTAAATAAAAGAAAATAAAGCAATTATCTACATGAAATTTCATATTTCATTTCTCAAGCATACCTAAAAAGATGCGTTTTTGCGTATCCGGTAGGCGTTTAACGTTTTACAGTGGCATTTTTATGTCAGCTTTGCGTTCCAGGTAGAAATACGATGCGCAAACATCAGGCCAGCCAGAATTTTCGTGCAAGGGACAATTTCTCTTATGTTGGAGTGTTGAAAGCACATGAATATACCGCGTTGAATGGTCGACAGGTAAAAATTATATTGCACTTTTTAAATATATGTCGCATCTGATGTTTGTAATCAGCCAAGCACACAATTGCGGTTATTTACAGGCTGTCAACGTATCGCCACACTTCAAATCTTTGCGAAACTCACGAAATGCTTACGCTTCATCTCTAGATGCTCAACATCAGTTCCTAGCGGTTGCTTTTAAAAACTAATTCATTCAAAACTCCTCTGCTGCAATTAATGCTTTCTGTCATGTTGAAAACATGGCGTTCCAGAGAATTGAAGGAGCCAAATCTGGCTTTCGCGAGAAATCAAAGATCCTGAGCTAGCTTTTTAGAAATTTTAAGAATTTTGAAAGAAAATCTAAGCTTTTTTGCTATTGCTTCTTTCCGCATTTCCTACGATGCCTCCTACTGCACCTGTATTTATTAATGGTGGGGGAAGTTCAACTGGTACATGCATTTACTACTGTGGTCTTCGACACGTTCTAAATGTTTGTTGTGACTATGCCGGCCAAGACAAAATCGATTTTGATTGTAACAAGACATTCGGTGTAGTTTTTCGCCCTAAAATGAACAAACAGCCTGTAACACCAATTGTTTCCCTGGATTGCTCAGAGTGAATTTTGCCGACCAAGTCAAAGATAATGGTGTTGCATCTTGCCTCACTGAAGGAAGACATTGGTACTCAGAGGCAAGTGAAATCACTTTAGCGTGCAAGAAACAAGGCCATATGCGCCTTTGATCAGTGCTCTACAGCTGATGAAAGCACTCTCCTCCTGCGTATTGCACACCACAGTATGCCTGTCATTTACTGTATGCATGTAGGCTGCAAACAGTCTAGCACGCCTCCAAGTTGCCTTATAACAATGCCTATCGGATTTCGTTTACCATCCCCTGGCAGGGCCGGATTTAGCGGAGGGCAAATTGGGCACCTGCCCAAGCTGGGGTTTCCACAGTCATGAGCTGTGAACCCTTCGTTAAGGCTGGTTTAACATAATTTAATGTAATTATAATAAAAACAGTTAATATCAACAGTATTATGAAAAAATAGTTTATATTTCTTTAACTATTGTCATTTTTCCTTTTTGTATTGACGGAAAACTACAACCAACTGAAGGAAATCATTATTTGGTAGAAAGTGAACTTTACGGGTCCCTAAAATATGATTTTTTAGCTTCTTCTAGAATCTTGTATTCATCAAACTATGTACCACTGTACAGTCATTTAACTAAGATTAATGTAGGACTCAACTGATGATCACATATTTACACTTCGCTGATAGTAGTATTCCCTTGACCTTGAATAATATTTCCATGAAGTGTTGAGGGACTCCACACAAAGGTTGCCCTGGGGACTCCACATGTCTAAATCTGGCCCTGGGGCTAAAATCCGGTCCACAGGAATGTTTGCTCACAACAACCAGAATCAACAAAAATAATTTTGCGATCTGCACATCAAGAAACATATTTCTTAGCAAGAACTAGGCCTAAAAATAAACCTTTGGCATCATGCAAACGCAATGAATTTTTGATAAAGTAGAGTGAATTTATTGGTCATGGGTATGGAAAACAGGAATGACGAAGTTAGCACGATAAGTTTCCACCGCAAAAATGAAAATCAGGTCGTTGCAATAAAGTTGTAAAATGAATTTCCCCTTTTTAAGGCTCTTGAGTTGTCAAATCAAATGACAAATTTGTAGCAATCTGACGCGAACAAATTTATTGCAAAACGCTGAATTTTCTGCAAGTTCACACCAGATGAAAAGTATTCATTCTTCATCTGTTTCCCTCCGTTTTATTTCAAACACAATCTCTCTTGTGTGCGATCCTTGACAGGTTTGTCGATCCATAAATGATTAAAACGTCGTAAATTGAAAGACATCAACGATCAGATGAAACTCAACTGACCTCCAGAGCCGCTGAGCGCGAACGTGGAGGATTTGTTTATTCCTGCAAGTGTTCAGGAATCTGCGCTCCGATTCTGCAAGCAAACATGCGAGATGAGGCTTAGTCAAGAAATTATCTCAGCGCCAATCAATCCAACCGCAACTATTTTCACGTCTGCTTGATATTTTCAGATCGTGACGCATTTTGACGTAACAATCAGAACAAGAAAAATTCGTCTGTTTTTTTTATTAAGACTTGGGGATTTTGCTTAAAAATCAACCAGACCCAATCACAACAATTTTTTTGGCAATGGCAGCGAAGTGAAAACAAAACGAACTATTTATTGATTCAGGTAGACAAAACCCAATCGCATCATTGGATTTCATTTCACTTTAGGCGCATGTCAAGAAACGAGGATTTTTGTGGCCACCATTTCCACTGTAGATTTCCAAATCACCAGCGGACATGGTTCAGCGAGTTTTATGTTCTTTCGCTGGTGACGTCACACGTGGTTGCTCTGTAAATGACTTTGTGCTGGTCGTCAGATTTTCTAAGAGTATAGAACTGCGCAGGGAAACGCTTACCTGCCAAATGAACACGTCATTTAAATGAACAAAACAAACAAGGACGCACGAGCTTAACGAAACATACCAACGCTTCTTCATGAGGAAGCCATAAGAAGAGAAGCTGCTGATAAAGTCAGTGAAGCTCCACGAAAATTGGTGAAGCTCCACGTTATCACAGAAACTTTATCGAAAGCCACAAAAATTGGTTTGGAATAACTGAAAGGCTAGATGGATTTTCAAAACTTGATTTTACCAATTATTGTTTTAGACCAGGGGTGCCCAACCTTTCTCTTACCATGTACCCCTTCAGCATTCCGAAAGATGAGCATGTACCCCTTCAGCATTTCAACAGGTAAGTATGTACCCATTCAGCATTTTGACAGATGCACATGTACCCTTAAAAGTTCCTATGACACTACATTTTATCATGATTATTCATAGATATATTCAACAACAAGCATAAAATGATTTTTTAAAACAATATTCACTGACATGTGTAAATTTTTGAAATAAAATATATGCAAATATATTTTGCTTGTCTTTTGATATCCTTGAATGTACCCCTTCGGATAGGCAAATGTACCCCTGGGGGTACATGCACCCCAGGTTGGGAACCCCTGTTCTAGACGAATTCCTTTCTTACTTCGCCTACAATCAAAACAGAGCTACGCCAGGAAGAACTCGTTACATGACATTTCGTGGCTTAATTAGAACCCAAGACTTTGTCTGTTGGGAAGCTACAGCCATGGTGAAATGCTTGATAACAGAAAAACCACTGACTCGGAATCACGTTATTGAGGATTAGTTTTCAAAAATTGTGGTTTTGGCATTGGGCGGAAACTGCTTTTCCCTTATGAAGAAAAGTCAAAAGTTTCGAGACAACAATTTCAAGTTTATCAACCTCCTCATTTTCGTCGCCGGCTAGTCCTTGAAATTCGAGGTGTTTGCGGCGGCCATAGCGAGCGAGGTTCTTTATATCCTCTTGCGTGTGGCCATGCAAACTCAGCCTGAAGTTTGCCGACCTGATCTTAGTATGTCTGGGTTTTCAGCACGCTTTCATCATAAGTGCATTCAAGGTGATTCTTTATGTTCTTGTACTCATCGAATAATAACTGCGGCTTTTGCAAATCCCAATCATCTCTATAAGCTGGACAAGGGTGCTAATATTCTTGATAAGACTTTTTGACATCTTGTCAAGTTTATCATCGATGTACTCGGTATCTACAGTACAGTCGCTTTGTTGTAAGAGCAGCCTTTCTTCTCAGCAGCATTCAAGTTGATAGAGTTTATCAAAGCAAAAGCCAGCCAAAGTTAGGAGCGGATCCAAGGGGGGGAGACTTGGGTGATCGTGCCCCCTAAAACCTTCGAAAGTAACTTCATTTACCATGATTTCATACAATTCGGAAAACAAAATTCGTGATTAAGGCCATTTTGACATCCAGTGTTTTGTCACGGCACTATTGTGGAGTATACTACATTTCGCTTGCGGTATAGTGGCCGTTATGAGACTTGACTACCAAATATTACTGAAATCACCTCCCATAACCTTACTAGCTGGATCCGCCCCTGGCCAAAATTGAGCAGTTCAAATGCACTTAGAAGAGAAGAAGATGAGGGAAGGATGCGTTGCCGAATGGAAAATCAGTAAGTACAGAACATACAAAGTACATTTGGAATGCGATTATTTTAAATTACCTTGTTTATGACGCAGCTAAATTTTCGAAACAGATAATTGTCCAAATATTCTAAACGTTTAAAATGTTCCTGGTTTATTTGTATCTGGCACGTGGAAGCGAAAAGGCAAAGATTAAGCCAAACTTTTCGAGTGTTTATGTGCGAAATGTTTTGTGCAGAAACAATTTTTCCAAATTGCATAAGTGTTACCGCACAGCCCTTTCAAAAATCACTGCATAAGAAGAAAAGAAAGTGGCCAGGAAAAGACAGGTCACCAAACACGGTAAAAGGTAGCCCAAATGCAAAGGATGATGTGCATAAAATTGAAAGTTGTATCTTAATTTATAAAGGATAGGACTTAAACACAGAATAAAACCTTTCATGTTGCACTGCAAACCAGTCCTATCAACACACTTGACACCCACTGAATTGAAATATGTTATCAACCATACTTATTCAGTAAAATTTGCAAAAAACGATTTTTCTGTGAAACTTTCAATGATGCGCGTCACAAAGAGCAAGTCAAATGGATATCAAACCAGTCATGTGGTCTGCGCAAAACAACCAGTCAATCAGTCGATATCAAATCTGTCACATGATCTGCGCAAAAATCTTGCATTTTCAAACCTACACGAAAGGAACAGGTTTGCAACCGCAAGGAATCAGGTAAACCAGGAAATCTCAATATGACAACATTCTGAAATTTTAAGGAAGCTCTACGGGATTTCAATCATTCAACGGTGAGGCGTGTCACTTGCACAATCCCTGAGTTGCAGTTTGCAGCTTCATAATAAATGGTACTGACAACCACAGAACGAAGTAGCCTTGAAACCGATCCTGAGCAGGAAACAAATGCAATGATGTTTGCAGCAGCAAGAAAAGTGACCGACAAATCTTATAATGACAGTCACTCTGAAATTGTAACCAAACTTTTTTGGATTTCGATTGATTTTGCATCATTCGGTTCTGCTCCAATTACATGAAAACAAATATACTCCATACCTTGAATAATATCGGTTCCTTATCTTGGACGTAGTTGTTGGGTGCAATAGGTCTTCTGATGGCTCGTCGGCAGGGTCCGATTCCGAGTTTCCTCTGCATGCAAATATCAGTTTCGGTCTTCAGCGGGTAGCGCATTTTTGAAACGCAGATGATTTCAGGTCAAGTAATAACTGGGATCTGCTCTCTGACCCAGTCCCTTCATGCACGGAGCAAAGGAACAATCTTATCATGAGCAGTTTTTGATAACTACTCCACATTTCTGCATTGATATACTTTAACATCAAGTACTACCACACCTAACGTACTTTTAATCGTCTAGCAGTGGCAAAACAACATTTGTACGTCAGAAGTCGCAAAAATCCATTATTACGTCAGAATTTCAATTAAGCTTCCAAGTGCATATCAACATCTGTTGTTGTGGCTTAAATAAAACGTCCATCAAAAGAAAAAAAACTGTGCTGCCACAAATTTAGAATTAACGATGAATTTTGATTTAATGATGAATTTTGACTTTTTTTGACCTAATAACTTTGGAAATCGGTCATGGAATCAGTGTGAAACTTGGTTAGTGAACGTTTAAGAAACTTTAAAAACGGCAGAAAAATTTTGACTTTATTGGCTTTCGGTTGCCCTAGTGATGACCAACTGATATTTCACAAATAAATGCACCGATATATTTCATAGATTGTTCGCGTTCAGGTTAAGGGTAGCCTAGTCTACTTATCAATTCTCTTGCTAAATGAGTTTAAATTTTTTATTGTCAACAGATACATTAACTTAGAATAATATACAGAGTTTATTTGGACACCCATTTAGGTACTTTAAGTAGTTTATGACCAAAAGTATTTTGAAAGGAAGACAAACTGGAGTGCAAGAAAGACACATAGGTATTGTTGCGATCTCAAAGCCCGAGCGACAAGTGCGCAAAGCTTCACACTGTGGCAGAAAGCAACAATAGAGATCACCCGACGAGATCACTTTATTATTGCTTGTTCGTGCCACGTAGATATAGGGGTTATTCTTCGCGCATATCCCGTTCGTGGTGAATCGCACATTTAACGCAACGCCAACGGAGAGGTTGAAAAGTATCATTTGCATAAAGCATTGCTTTAACTTCGAACAAAGAGGCAGATCATTGACGCACATGTAAAAAGCAGTGGCCCAAGAGTTGAACGTGGGAGTGCTCTGCAAGTTACGTTTCAACAATTGAATTTTGCACCATTTACAAAAGTATACTGTCTACGGTTGGTTGAAAGGGTTGCGGACAATTAATAAACGATAATTTTGATCCAATTTTTCAATAAGAATGTTGTGATTGGGAGTAGCAACGGCCTTAGACAGATCGATAAACAAGGAACAGGCAGACAAACCATTATCATATTTGTACAATATATCTGAGTGAACGTTCCACAGCCCAAGAGGTTAATGAGTTTGCTCTTAAACTATTGAGGATGTTCTTCGAGGTCTCACACTAATTTTAATTAGAGCACTCTTTTACAACAATATACTGTAATAAGGCAAAGTAAAATTTTTTGTTGGATAGATAAATATTATGGCAATAGGTGAATCAAAAAAAACAAGAAAACCCATGCTCCATTCGCACAAATTCTCACTCCTGTTCGCTTTCTTCTTCGGCAAGTTTATCTCTCGCTGCTTTGGAAAGGTTAAGATCGCTTCCGCGGGCCACGTCGACCATGTACAGCACCAATGTTGCTATTATTGCAACTGAACAAAACAACAGAATATCGTTGTTATGCACTAGGTAGCGAAACGGAACAGACAGGTGTCGAAAAACTGATAGACGGATGTTTTTTTTCAAATGAACGACAACAAATCAATTTTTGAACTAACGAAATGATCAGAAACGTAACGATCAATTAAAAGCTCTAGGTTATGAAGTAAATGCAACGTTATTTCATATTTTATTTCTTAAGAATCAAGCCTTGACTTAAATCATAAAATTGATCTTACTTCAAATGAAAAGCTGACGCGAAAATTTCCACTTACTGCAAAGATCCGTGCAAAAGAAGATCTCGAGCATGAAGTATCCCTTTTGATCTAGGATTTTACCCGTTGCTATTGATATAATGGCAACTCCAAGGTTCTGGGCTGACAGCAGGCTGTCGAATATATGAGGTTTTTCTATTTTTTGATGAAATATATCATCGCATGCAGAGGAGATTTTCATAGGATGGAAAGAAAGCATCAATTAAACCAGTGGTTTCCACACTATTTTGTACCGCGACCCATTATAGCAACCCACTATAGCCCAACGACCCCAGATAAAACTCAAATGAAGCAAATGTAATACAGCTGTGTACATCAGGTATCCACTTGGAACCCCTCAAAATTGTTTCACAACCTCGCTGGGGCTCGCGACACCCAGATTGAAAACCATTGTATTAAATCAAACGCCGGTGGAAAAATTAACATTTTCTTTAATTCCACAGTTGTTTGAAGAAAATGGTGTCCTAAAGGTAAACGTGGAGAAAAAAGTTCCTCATGTTTCACAGGCAAAATAGACAAATGCACTTTTGAACCGTATTTAAATGAAACGCAAAAAACACTTCGCAAAAGGAAGAAAGACGATAAAAACACGACTTACAACCCATACGCGGTACCCATTCGATGTTGAGGGACAAGAAAAGCGATCATCGGAAAAAGAGAACAACCAGGTACAGCGTATGCTATTCCCATAATGCACTGAAAACAATGTAGCAAAATAATGTCGTGGACAAATTTTCGACAACTTATCGAGGCGCCTTTGACGACATCGCGTACAACGATTAAAAATAATTATGCTGCAACATTACTTTTTTCCTTTTTGCAGAAAAGCAGTTGGCGGTATAGGGCAAATACTTCATTGACATTTTATCAGAAGGGGTGAAGTAATTTCGTTTGTACCTTGAGAATTTTTGCAGGAATTTCATTGAGTATTTTTTCAAAGCCTTCAGTTGGTAAATTTCAAAGTCATTAAGTGAACAACATTGCAGGTGGTTCTCTTAGCATTGTTCCATGTTGTTTGTTAGCTTTTCACTTAATTACCGAAAGTGAGTTTTAGTGGAAAATGTCTCTGCAACTGATGAACGTGAGACATACACTGCTCTGTTGATGTGATTCGGCGAAATCAGTTATATTGCACGGGTACGAACTCTAGCCGGTTGACCGTGCAATGCCACAATCGGCAGTTAACGCAACAACCAGTGCTGACCCAGATACTTGTCTCAGTCCAGTATTGCGAGGAAACTGTGGAAGCAACAGCATTGATCTCGCCTTCCTACCACATGTGTAAATGACGGGGGAACCAGATGGGCGAATGGCCTCCCCTGGCAAGATAAATGTAAAATCCTGGCCCCACTTCACTTATATTTTGGTTTAAGTATCTTTTTGGTTCTTAGTAGGTTGTTTTTTTGCGTTTTTTGGAGTGTTTTCCGGTGATTTAGGGTTTACAGGGTTGCATTTGCGGAGTGTTATCTGGTGATTTACGGTTATAGTGATGCCATCCACATCCGGGTTCATTTATCACATTCTTTTCTGAGTGTTGGCTAGTGAGCCCCCTACAGTGTCCAGTCGTCCCCTTTCAGCTTAATTCTCCCCTGCCCAAACATATAGTTTCGCCACTGCTTCTTACTTCGTGAAAAGAATGCTACAAGCTTTTACTGCAGCAGTCGCAAATTATATAATCCTGTATTTCGACATCATGTGGGTGGCTATCATCATACTTTTCGACTCCGTCCATTCAGTCGAAGGACTAGCTGATCTGGACTGGGCATAATGACAGAAACGCTCAGAGTGATTTAGCTTTCAGAGTGGGAGAGCCGTTCAATTTAGCTGCTCCGACAAGTAGCAAATTCAGGATTCGGTTTTCCTCCACGCTAAAATATATTTATATATATAAATGCACATAAAACACAGGTCCGGAAATCCGCACAAAAGTGCCAAACCTTCTGCAAAACAATATCACTTCAACTCAGTGTAGAAATTTCGTCAGTCTCATGTATTTCAAAACTCTCTGTTTTGTCAAACAACTATAATACGGCGATTGAAAATACATCGGAGTGCGCAGGCGCGTAGCCAGGGGGAGCAATTGGGGCAATTTTCCCCATCAAATTCGAATATTGACCCAAAAATTTTCAGGATGCTAAAGCTTTTGATGTGCAAGCCAAAGAAATACTTCAGTGAAAATCAACATAACTGCTTAAGGAACCTATCCTACTTCAGTTTTTAGTTCAAGCTGATCAAAGCAATATGATCTTCCAACTCTCCATGATTAATCAAACGTTGTGCACAGTGTAAATGCTGGAAATTCATATTATGGCTGACCTTTTCCTGAGTTTTAAGCTCTGTGTGGAAGTTGGTGATAATGAAATACAAACGTGTATCTTGCAATCGCCAGCACTTGCAAACACTAACCCAAGGCAAAGCAAGGAGTAGCGCTTTTAGCAGCGGTTTCTGGTGCACCAGCTTTCTGTATCCCACCTGTTGGTGATGTCAACTTCATTCCAAGACCATCGAGAAATTTCTCTCTGATAACGCGGGCTTGTTACTAACTCCGCATAACTTACTTTGTCTGCAGCATCAGCCGTAGCCTTAAACCAGTAATCGGCAAACTTTGGTTATGGTGACGCAAACGCGGTTTCAGTCGTAAGTTAAGGCCCATGCTTATTTTTGAAGGACCAATTTCAAACTTATGGTGTATTCAATGTTCCATAGTTGTTACCGTATAGCATACGTTTTAGCCCATACAACCGGCACAGGGTTATACCTGTATCCCCTAAGTACCATGTTACCCACTACAGGAAGTGTTGAGCGGCCCAATAAAAAGAACTAACGGCCCACATTTGGGCCGAGGGCCACAGTGTGCCGACTGCTATCTCAAATGAACATTGGAGATTTTTGTTTTCGTGCATTTTTGAAACTATATGCGTGAATATGGTGGATATATACGTTTTATATGTCTTGAAGCTCGAACTTTGGCAAAAAAGCAGTCCAGCTTCAAAGTCTTTTTATTACGCAATTAGGCCATAGACACTGTTTAGGCAACAATAGCATTATTCTAGATATTAATTTGGGATGATTAAACATTTGCTGCGCTTGTTCATTCACAATATTGTGGAGCATTAACGTTTTCATAAACGATTTCACACCTTGTCTGCGAGTAAAAAAGTTTTGCCAAATAATCAGAGTCCGAGTTGCACATAGTTTGAAAATATCACAACTTTCATCTGATGTTAATTGTCACCCTATCCTACAGGAAATGTGATATCACTCAGCTGTAACGGGAAAAGTCAGCAGAAAAATCTGACGAAAGTAGAAAGATGCTTTTTATTTTGTAAGTGCTGAAGGGATTGACACTGCCATTACTTACACATAGCTTGCAATCTGTTTTCTAGATGAAACGCATGTGACTAAAATTAAACTAAATTGAAATTTTTCTCAGTTGATTGGATTTTGTTATTTAAACACTAAATGATAAAAAAGACTTCAACCGCTTACGCCAGAATGGCTAGATCAGCGATTCCCAAACGATTTGAGCACGACCTAAATCTGAGTTTGGTGAATATCTCGCAACCCAAGCCTCAAACAATGTATATGAAGAAAGTAATGAATGTCCGGATGGCTTTTGGCAGTAAGCTGCTAAGTTCGTTTTTAATGTCAACAATCTACTCTTTCTCAAGTGCCTACACAGACGGACCAAGAGAAGCAATGGTAATGTTGAACATAAACAACTCCGGTGTGGAGTGCCTCGGCGCAATCCATTTTTCGACCTTTGGCCACCCTTGTTGGCTTTCGACCCATACTTTGGGAACCACTGGGCTAGATCAATTAACCAACCGTTGTGATAATCTGCGGCGAGAAGTATTTTTTAACTTTAGTGTAGGGCCGTGATGATAATCGATTATGGCTTCGTTTTCGCAATTTCACAACCATTTTCAAACTTTGTGCAGACGGAGTGGGTCAAACATATGGAAGTTTGTTAAAGGACATGTGTAACATTCCCAAGTTACAATATTGTGTTTATCATATTTGTGAATCATATTATTAACTCCAAATTGATAGCTAATTACCTAATCGCTTATGGGAAGCAAGTTTAGGGTGAGTAGCGTACAAAAATGCTACGGCAATCGCTTTTCATAGCGTTTAATGACACAAAATGCAAACATTTTTCAAACACGTTGAGGGACCCTAGCCTTTAGCCTACGTTATCATCTGCATACATCAACCAGTCGCTCACGAATTGGACAGGATCCACGTCTTATATGCCTGCAAGTTTTATAAACCTACTTCGGGAGTCGGTGTCTTGGCGCAAAGCAGGTCCGTAACCACCTTGGGAGAACATGGGGGCGAAGAGTTTTCTGAGAGTGGCCGAATTTTTTAAACTATGTCAAACATAATTTTCAGGGGCGCGAAAAATTCTCTACGGGGGCTTCGTCCCCCATGCGCCCCCCTTAGTTACGGGTCTGGAGCAAAGTTGCTGCTTGGCTTCGATTGAACATATGATGCTTTTAAAAACAAGGGGCATTAAATATTTCAATGTTCAGACTTGGTTGATGTTTGTCCCCCCTTCAAAATTTTTGGCTAAGCACCTGGGCCAAAAGTGTCTTTGTGTCTGAGCCCAGCATGGATTACACTCACCATCGGCACCCACGGATTAATGAAAGTGAAGGCCAGCAAACCGTGGCCAACAAGAGTTGCGATGATACCGGCCAGCATCCAAAGGATGTTGCAGCCGACTCTGTCAATGATGAAGCCAAATATCGGTGAGCATACCGCGGATAGGATGTTGATGATACTGCAAATGACGCAACAATGCTGTAAATGACACAACAATACTGCATGTGGCACCAAAACAACTGTAAAACAAAATTATTAGCAACAATTCACTGAACAAACATTCCCATGTCTTTACCGACAAAGTTTTTTATTACCCGGATTTTTTTCTCCTGCTAATAAACGAAACCTTTAATCTTGACCGAATGATGATCATCAATGACCGTTTTTCATGGCGATCGTTTAAAGGTCTTTCAAATAGAAAAAAAACAAGGAAACGAAGCTTTCATTAGTAACCCGACACTTCCAGCCAAGGTTGTTATCTAATTGTCAAGTGCAACATCTTTACAGGCAAACGAATGACAGATGTGCAAAAGAGGTTTATTAAATCATTCGTGGTCACAAGTGTCTTAAAGTTAACGTGTGAAAAGCGTAAGATTGATTTTGGAAGTACAAGAAATGGAAACTTCACACAATACAGTCAGTTTTCATTCGGTCTTCTCTGCGCTGTATTTTTTCTACGTTGCATTTTACTGTAAACAAAGTAGACGAACGGTGTCGATGGGCCCATTTTGGCACACCTGATAAATCCGTTGTGCACATGCTGGAACCGTTATCGCTTCCGACGATACGTGACTTGCCCATTTTTCAAAACAACTAGAAGCGCTTACCTGTTGAGAGCGCTCGCCCCAGACTGTGAATATCCAAATTTGTCCTTAAAAAAACCTCTGAAAAATGAGAAAAAATTTCGGTAAATGCAGGTTGACGTCACAAACACATAGGCTACGCTTCAAAGATCAGCAATATGTCTCCTGTTTCTGGGAATTTCCCCTGAACGAAAATCCAATACTTGCATTCTAGTGTTCCTAATGAAGATCGAGTACAATTTTGTAGCTGTTTTTGATAAATGATCTATACCATTGCAAAAGTTTTTTTTATATTACAAAGCAAGAAATGGTGCATCATTTTCAGACTCGCTAGCGCTTTGAGAGGAAATTGATGGACTAATGAGCAAGAATAGTGTACTGTATATGAATGAAATTTTGCGTTTGAAACCCTTTTACTAACGCAATTTGCCCAGGTTTGATCGCCCATAAGTTAACAGCTTCTTTCGTATAGATGAACAGAAGTACATGTTGGTCAGAACTTTGATTCAACACGATATTCCAAAAGAGCAGGGTTGTCTACCTCATAGATGTGGCACGGGGGTTTGAGTTTGGTGCAATCATGCAAGATGTGGTGTGCCGTCTGCACCTTGCCACATTCGCACACATCTGAGCCGCACAGGTCCATCAGTTTCATGTTGGCCGTAAATCGGTCAACACCAGTCCTCAGGCGGTTGAGCTGAACCCAGTCATCTTTGGAGGTCGCAGCCTGGTGGTTGTGGGTCGTGGAAATCGGGAATGAAGGATTGGAGAGCTGGAGGTATTTCTGCGGTTGGTTCTCCGTTAATTGACAACAATTCCACAAAGGCGCGAAGAGGTTTGCTGGAGCGGAGACGTTTAGGAGAAGGTTTTAGGTACAGAGTTTCGTGTCGGAGATGTTTCGGATTGAAAGCGTTGGTGTAAAGTTTCAAGCATGAAGCACTGCGAATTGTTTCAGGTGGGTGAATGCCAGATAGAACGGGCAAGAAGGAGGAGGGTGTGCTTCGTAGGCAGCCAGTGACAACGCGCATCGACTCGTTTGAAAGTACATCGATGAGTTTTGTGTGAGCGCTGCGGCACCACGCTGGGCACAGTACTCTGCCGGAGCAAATGCAAGTGCCAAGCAAGAAGTTCTTAGAGCTTTGAAGGAAGCTCCCCAGCCTACACCGGCCAGTCGCTTGATAAATGCCACTCGTGACGAGACTTTCTTCTTGAGTATGTGTAAGCGTGCATGAACGACAGAGAGCGATCCAAGCATATGCCTAGATATGATGGAAGAGGGTCGACCTGCACTGTTAGATTGGGTTGTAATTTGATGTTCAGCTGATAGTTGGCTGAGTGGTTCATCAGGTGGAAGACGGAGTACAGAGTTTTCTCAACTGAGATCCTGAGTTTCCATTTAGTCAGGCATGTGTTAACAACAGACATATCGTGTGATAAAGTAAGTTCCGCTTTCCGAAATGTGGAGGACGAAACGGTCGATCAGAGCGACGTCGTCGGCGTACATGCACCGCTTGGCCGACGTTTCCGGAAAATCCGTTGTGTAGATATTGTACAAACAAGGGAGGAGAACAGATCCTCGTGCGACTCCGTTTTTGGTTCTGAAGGGGCGACTTGTTTGTTCGTCGTTGCTGTATAGCACAAAGGATCGCCAGTACAGCAGTTCCATGATGAAGTTAACCATACAGTAGGTTGACATGCTAGTACTTGAGCTTCAGTTGCAGACCGAGATAACATACAGTATCGTAAGCTGCCGTAAGGTCGAGAAAAATTTCTCCGCCGACATCTGCGTCCTCGAACCCTTGTTCGATGTTCTGCGTAAGACAATCAACTTGGTCCACTGTAGAGCGCCTGCTGCGAAACCCCGCCTGCTCGTGACGTAAGAACTTCTGAACTATAGGTTGGTTCGGTGTAGGATTAAGCGCTCTGTAAGTTTGAATGTGGTATAGAATGTGGTGGAAAATGTGGTAGTTTGAATGTGGTACAGAATTTGGTACATCTCTGCAACTTTGAAAGTGGTACAACTCACCAGCTGGTTATGGTAGAGAAGTGTTTAAACACTCTAAAGATGCAGCAAGCCTACTAGATTCGATTAAAAAACTGGAAAGTTTTGGATTTGAGTTTTTTGTGAAGTTTAATTCTGGACACTTTAACTGCCACGTGCGACACTTTTTTTGCAGAACGAAACTCCATCACAAGTCCAAAACCTTCGCTGACTCTTCAAACGCGCTACTGTACATTGGTTCAGTTTCAACCTCGTGTCCGATGCCCAGACATGAAAAAACGTTCTCATTTAGATTTTATTATTTTTTTATTTCAACAAAAGCAGAAAATCGTTGCTCTTTAAGATACGTCGGTGTCATGCAAATAAAGTGAAAAATAACACTTTTGCCTGAGATTTTGATATTCGGTGAATACTCAAATTCAGTGAGGTTTGTAGGAGTTTTATATTTTTCCAAGGTCAATTTTACCCAATTGTAACCAAACAGCTGACTACTTGCTGCACTGGGTGTCGTATCGGTTATTTTTAAAAAATAATAATCATTCTCGAGAAAAAAACATGTTTGCACAACTTCTTCCGCAAACAGTAGGCAAGAGAAATGAGTATGCTCGACAATGTAGCTGATCTTGAAAAGGAAGCATCTGATACACTCCAAGAAAAACCTGGAAGATCCAGGGATGCATTTTATGACGGTTGAAAATCGCTGTTGAGAAAGGTCCCCAACCACAGATAACTTTTCAAACATAGGTTAAAGCTTACTTTCCAATGCTGATGAATGGGGTCACAGCCAAGTTATAACCGACGCATACGAAGAAAATAAGCCAGAGCTGCGCCGGGAATGTTAAGACGTCAGTCAACTTCACTTTCTCTCCAATCGCATCCTTCTTTCGATGCAATATCCTCTCAGCTCTTTTGTCCATATATGCCAGAGCCAAGGCGCATCCAAAGGACAAGACGCATGTCAATGCAGCTGCGCATAGAGAGGATTAGTCATGAAAACTACGATCTTAACATTGCCAAAACAAACGTCAGGTGTGGGGGCACTCTTTACTTGTGCTACATGTGAGAAGTTTGTTGTTGATACACAAACGTCTTGTTTTCCTGATCTTATATCTGAACAAGACAACCTCAAGTAGCAAAAATGAATAATATATATGTGAAGTGCGTAAGTTACACAAACCATCTAATTTGTCGGTAATGAAAGAAAATGTTGGCCACATTGGAAAAAAATTTTGATGCGTCTGTACAGTCAGAAATAATGGCATCTTATCCCACACTTACCAATAAAAAGTGACATGCCGAGTGGCCTGTTTGAGTGCATTCCGTGTTTGACCATGTGGTACAGCGGCCCCATCGTGTTCATGTTCATTGTGCTTCCCTGTGAGCACAAAGGCAAGTATTGAAGTTTTGAGGCGGTGCGAGTACAATATAGAAGACTTTTCCATCCCGCCAGGATGGGAAAACTAGCACTTGCACCAAGCTGCGAAGAACAAGTTGGTTGTTGAATGCAGGCATAGGAACAAACTTGCAATGACATTCGTACAAAAAAGCTTGCAAAACACAGGTAAGAGGCAATACATGAAACCGGCTTAAAACGACGGAAGTGAGCTGTCCTAAAAAGCAGAGATTTGAAAGTGACTGAAACGCAAAGAAAAACCGTAAACATGACCGCTTTTCTTGATTGTTTAAAGAAACTTCCTACAAGCACTGACGTATTGATACGATGATTCAAATACGGAAGAAACTTGTCTGATACAGTGCTAAATGAAAATGACAAAAAATATAAACACTTAGAAACATGAAAAATAATGGATGGTCGGGACCTGCCTCGGGTCGGGATTAGGTGGGCTGGCGGCCAAATTCTTTCGCGTAATGTTACTTTCTTTTGCGTAATAATTTGAGAATATGCGAAGTTAAAATATTGCAAAAGTTTCTAAATGCAGGCAATTGTTAATCACATTGCTTGGCTTCCTTTTGGGGAAACTACTTTTCCGATCGCAAGTTGTTGAGATGTAAGAATAACCTGCAACCACGTACGATCAGCGTTAAAATTCCCAGCTATACTCGGAACTTTAGAAACACGAAGGAGTAACATCTCCGGGCCACACGAACTAAAAGAACTCCATAACGCTTCGGTCTCCTAGTTATATATTGAAGATCTTCATGTTGCTTTTCAAAATAATTTTAAGGCTGAGAAGGCCGTCCGTTGGGACGACTGCCAAAGCTAAAGTACTGTAAAGGATTTATTTGAGTAGATGATTATCTTCCTGTTTTGCACATGACCCAGCCGGTGCGGACGGCACGTTTTTAAAGACTGCTCAGGAAACCCTATTTTACTATACTAGTCAGGAAAACGGTACAATGCTACCCAGTATTTGCATAGGTCTTCCAAGGACACGTGACATCCGTTGCTCCCAGACCAAACTACGTTTTACTTCCGTATGTCCACTGTTAATCACTTTCGCAAATAAATTGTAACTGCGCAGCGATACATACACAAATTGTACGGAGTGTACCACCAAAAAGTGGTTGTTTTGGAGGGGATTTTTGTTTGTTTGTAGAAAACGTCATGCGCGTGTTAGATCCGTTTTTCTTCATATCAAGCCATGGTGTAGGAAGACTTTCAACGTCTTAAGTTATCGGTGATCATATCTGGCCAAATAGGATTTGCACTAAAATTGCATTGAAATGTTAAAATAATAAGGTGTCCAAAATTTGCTACACATCAGGTAACCATTGTAGCATATTATCCATAATTCCTATATATAGGCTTTCAGGCTCATTTTTGTAAAATAAGTCTGGCACTATTACATTGGTCTCTGAAAAATCAGGAAAAGTCATGTAAGCACAGGTTTCAAAAATTTTTTAAATATATGAAATCAACAAAAAAAAAACTCTGAGTAGTGGAACACCTAAGATTCTTGAGTGGGGTTTCAGCATTGCGCAAATGTCATTAACTCCCTGTGAACTCCTTCGCAGAAGATTGGGTATATGATCATGCCAGGTTCATCATTATCATGCCATCATAGAGCTGAATTAGAACCCAAGCAAGGAAAGTGGAATGAATGCAGACAATGTTCAAAATGGCGGTAGGTGGACCAGGCTCCCGCGAATGCAACTGCTTAGGAAACGATAGGTGCAACCGTACAAAATGTCTCATAGAGTGCTTCGTGGAAAAAAAAGAGTTCGACACATGGTACCTTATAAAATTCACTACACACATCCTTGACAAAAAGTTGAATTCCATCTCTCTTCTACTGAAGTGCAAGATTCTGCAAAGGCAACAGTAACTTTTCCACGTAATGTACAAGCTTTGTAAGGACGTGCAGTTTCGCGTATAGTGAAGGATTTATGCGCTGATGCAGATCCCGGTCAAGACCTGATGTACTTCCACATTATTTTTAAAATTGACAGAATCCTAGAGTCTCTTTGTGGTGGCGACGACAGCTTTTGATACGTCAATGCAAGTTTTGAACATCCGCCCCTCCTAGAATGTTCCAAAACGTCACTCACAGTTGTAAGCCGATTGCGGCTCAATTTCGGCAGCACAGTCACGCTAACAAGGGTTTAAATAATATTCAAATAGAACGCATTTGAATAAAATCAAAGGACTGACGATGCGTGGTGTTACGTGAAATCCATATCTTATTAACAATTTGGAGACAGGTTTCTCAAAATGACTTTTCTTCTGCAATATTCAAATGAACCCCAATACCGAAAATATGCGGATGGTTGAGAATCGCTGCTTGTTCGTCATCGTTTGAGAGAGTTCCCAACCACTGCCTCGCCGCGCTACATCTCGTGGCAAGTTTTGAGCAGCCATTCTATTATCTCGTCACCAAGAACCGTCAGCCCGTGCGCTCCATAGAGAGGTCGATGGATGCGGCAGTGTAGGACAACATGGCCAACGGCCCATTCTTCTGCGCCACGCTTAAAGCCAAGGGCCCATACCCCAATAATGCAAACCGGGTAGGATGGCGCAGAGGCGGTTAAGCCGCGCTCAAGCCGTTTGCAAGGCCATTCCAGGGTAGCGGGTGCCGGTGTCGAAGGTGAAAGTGCATAGTCTTGTAGTGTTCTCCAATCACTCCGCACTCCACCGGTGGTTCGCCCAGTGTGCCGTGCGTATGTTGATGTCAGACAGTCTGATGTGTTGTTGTGCGGGGGGGATAATTGGGTATCTTGGTTTGAGATACCGGGCGTTACCAGCCGGTGAACGGGTAAGAGATGAATGGAGCAGATGTCCAGGCTCCATGGCACGACGTGCTAAAGACAGTCTGGCCCCTTTGTGACGAAGCTAAGCACGTAGGATCCCCGCGAAGGCATGAAGGTATTCCGCTGGTGTAGGACGCAGGCATCCAGTCACAATTCGCAAGGTGTCGTTGATGACAGAATCAATACACAGCAGTACTCTGCTGTTGAATGAACCAGGGCTAAGGTGGCTGTTTGCAACGTTGTCGCTCCAGCACATCAGCCAGAGCCAGCAAGCCCCCTCAGGAGTGCGACGAGTGACGTTAGTTTCTCGAGTTTTCGGCGATACGTGAGCGGCCTGTCCAACGTTACTCCGAGGTATTTGTCTCGGAGCGGAAGGGCAGCTTTTCGTCACTGAAGTTGACTTTCCGCTTACTTTTAGCTTCCTTGTTGTTGAGGTGGAAGACTGCCGACACCGTTTTGGTGTTTCTGCAATGATGAGCTCTATACCTTCCAGGTCTGGAAGTATTCACCTACGGTCGCCAGGTCTTTGCTGAGCACCCTTCCAGTGCTTTCCGGTTGCCATCAGCATGCATGATTGCTACATCATCAGCTTATGCATACTTTCTGGAGGTGGTGGTTGGCAAGTCCGAGGTGTAGATGTTGAAGAGGTTCTGAGACGGATCCCTGTGGTACGCCATTCATGAGGCGTTGTACTGCAACCTGTTCTCTTTGTTACTGGTGGTAAGGGTGAAGATGAGATTCAGAACCGTCGCCAGAAAGTCGTCAATAAGGGGGCTTTATGTTCGTGCAGGGGAGGCTTGACATTCAAATTTGACAAAAATTTCACTGATTCATAGTGTTTCGTATTTCAATTTTGGGGCTTGAAGCTTTGTTTAGGAAAGACCCCCTTGACGACAGGACTGGTGCGGTTTCTGCGATCATGTGCCTGTCAAGTAGCAGCTACAGCTGGGGTCTCAAACACTCGGCCCGCGGGCCGCATGTGGCCCGCGAGGACCTTTTGTGCGGCCCGCGATGCCTTTTGGGAATTTTCCAATAATTAACATTTACGTTAAGTCCCTTGGCAAAAAGATCCCGCGAAAAACTTGAACCAACGTTGAATGATACCGAGTGCGGTTTTCGTCCCGGCCGTAGTAGCACTTCAGACCAAATCTTCACTCTCC
>Ga0210059_1003906_pt1 | contig 23994 bp, 9 predicted proteins | sample Ectturendosymbi2_FD_188042 | JGI IMG/M metagenome (GOLD analysis project Ga0210059, IMG submission 188042) | Ecteinascidia turbinata endosymbiont from Florida, USA - Sample 2 (SPAdes) (version 2) | ecosystem: Host-associated > Tunicates > Ascidians > Unclassified | place: Key West, Florida...
GTGGGCTTAGGCCCCCCAAACAACCACCCCTCCAACTTGAAATACGAAACACTATAGGTTAGTGGAATTTTTGTCATATTTGAATGCCAATCCCCCCTGATCGAACATGAAGCCCCTTCGTACAAACCTAAAGCCCCCTTATTGACGACGTCCTAGCGACGGTTCTGCCTACGAATTTGTGGTGGGACTGAACTCAGAAATACTTGGGTATTTCAACATGCACAGAGGACAAATAGGCTTCAAATAAATTTTCGATGTCCCCACAAAAGAACAAACAAGAACTCTAAACCTGACATTTGAACTGTGTTCGTGGCATCGCGCAACTCTTATCTCCTAAACAGACAACGCCTCTCAACATCTGGATGATGTCGCCGAAAGTTCTCCGTGTTTTCAGTAAACTCAACTCCCACGGAAATAAAAAATCTTTGCGTCCACTGTTACAGTCGCGCTCAAAAGTTTACCACCACGTGCCGAAAAGTTGGATTTTTGCAACAAGTTCGGAAAATATCATATTTTCTTCGTCACATTGCTTTTTATGTCAGAAAGAACTTACGCGGCTGCATTAACATTCTTGCAATTTATATGCAATTTGATTCATCTGGTGAAGCAGCTTAATGTACTCATTGGATGCGTTTTGGAACGTCAGCACACCGCCTAAAAGTGTTGTATGCTGGTAAACCATTATCGAACCTCATCAGTCAGGTCCTGTTAGGTAAGGTTGCCAACGGTCCATTATTTCAGCGAGCAGTCCTTTCATTTCGTATTCTGTCTTTGGCTTTTTTGACAAAGACAATAGTATGTCCTTCATTTCCAAAATTGTTCGTAAATTACGTTAACCCTGTGATATACCTAGACCGAGCCTTCTTCAAAGTTAGGCACAATAATGGTTGCAGTTAAAGCACCATATTTTTTGCCAAGATGGTTGTCTCTGCTGCCATGCATTGAGAGTATAGTACATAGGCCTACTTGGAAAACTTACTGCTCTCATTTTTAAGCAGACCGACAGATTGTTCCAAACAATAGATACTGTAAGACTTCTGTCAACCGATTATGATCGAACAGAAATTCCCCAATGTATCAAAGTTTGCATGTTTTTCTCGCAGCACATGATGAAAATATTGAATGCACCTGTGCAGTATGCATGACTTTAAGAAAAATAAAGCTTCAACACTTGATAGTTTCAATATCTTGGCTGGCCCATTCTCAGTGTGTTGTTCATTGTTTGTGTGGGGTGTTGTTCATTGTTTGTGTGGGGGGGGTAAAGAGCTGACCTCACAATTGTAAGGCAGGAGTTCGATCCCTCGCCGGTTGTTCCTTTGAGCAAGGAACCTAGCACTCACGACTGCGCTTTGTGCAAGTACGTGCTGCATCACGCTGTTGTATCGTGTTCGCACCTCAATCATGCCTCGTATGTCGTGATTCATGTGTTGTGATTGTGCGCGCCTTTCCGCAATGAGTAAAGCATGCAAACTCGGAGAGAAAACCCCATACGCAAGAAGAAGAAGTGCATTTTGTCTTGGAAATTAAAGCTAACTACTCACAGCTTGAAGTGCTTTTCGCAACAAGAACTTCTTGAGTTGCCGTTTGTGAAACGAAAGACCCTTATTTTATTCACCCAGTCTTTTTCAACCAAAGGAACATGCTGTATTTAATAGATTGTTAGCCGTTCTTGGCTGTAAACCGCCCTAGAGTGCAAGCTGCACTTGCACACACGTTAATTAAGCCCTGAGATACTTTCGCGTACGAGCACGTTTCGCGTTAAATAGGCATTTCTGGAAATGAAGCGTACACCGTCCATAGCAACTGCTTTCTCTGTTCATCTTCATCCCACCTGTGATGAATGTGCAGGTGATATAGAAGAGAAGAAAGAGAATAGGAAAAAGAGAGTTTGTTCAACAAATCGCAGCCAAGAAAAGAGTGAGCGTTGTCTATACCTTTTGATTAAGGTGAAGATAAAAATGTAAGCCGCCCTCAATTGTATGTAAGGCGCACTTGATTATAAATAGCACGAAATGATGACAAATAGACATTATTAGACGCGGCTTACAATCGAATAGATATGGCATTGATTTTTCCTGTCTTTTATTGCAAATTGAAAAAATTGGCAACCCTAGCGTTAGGACCGAATTTGACGGGCATCTATATCCGTTCTTTCTGAGATGAAAATTGCTGGACTTCTCCAACAACTGCAATCCGTGGATTCACTAGTTTCGCAGTGAATGTTGTATTGGTGTTTTCTGCATCCGTTCCCCAACGTTGCGCAAGAAGCAGAGACACCAGTACGAGCGTAGCCAGCCAAAACATTTGGGGAGTAAAACATTCGGGGGGTGAAATGTTTGATTTTGGACGAATAACATTATTTTTTTTGGGATATCACCTCTCAAAACACAAAATGACTACATGTTCTAAATATTTGGAAGGGCCATTTCGCCCTAGGCCCCTCCAGGCTACTCATGTGGACACCAGCAAATAACAAACGTCTGCAATGCCACATGGTCTATGTAATACGAGCTTGATTTCAAGAGTGATACAAGCTGTTCAAGCAGGAGCATTTTGATGGTTGTTGAAACAACACATTCTACCATTGCCAGTCAGATATAAAAACGAATGCAAAAATTCATTTCTTATACATATGTGGAACAAAGCCTGAACAAACGTTTGTTTCAGTGACATTAAAAACTTCAGGTTTTCTGAATGCTTTCGAGGAATCATCCAACTACGCTCTGCTTTAATCTTTTTGCGATGATTCAAACTTTCACATATCTGTATTGAAGTAGCTACATATCTGTGTTCAATGACTATGTTAGACAAGCAAGGAATCTACAGTACCTGCAAATTCTTACAGGAGATGGATTGAGATTTCTATTTGAATATGACTCAATGACTGACGATGCGCAGTTTTACGTGAAACCGATTTCCTATTAAAGATTTGCAGATAGATTCCTTCCTCAAATTGTTTCACATGTAGAGAAAAATTACTTTCAGAGAATTACATATTCTGTGTTTTTTCATGGATAACGTACAGCTAAATATACGCATGTACCTACATCGAAATGCAGGTACATTGAAATAGGTCATCTAAATACCCAAAACATATTGATGTGAATCAATGAAACCAATGAGATCTATGTTTCTGTATATTCATTTTCACACTTTACTTTATTATTAGAGAAAGAGCGCGTTATCCCATTCTGTTGTCTTCAGTTTTAGACACGATCAAAACGTTTGCATCTCAAATGCAAACAAATGCCACAAAGAAAAACACATGTGTTACAATAAGTAATAATTCATTGTAGGCTTTAACAATTTTGTTCCTGAAAGTAATGAAATGTACGCAAACTAATCTGAGCAGCTGGACACATCAAAGTATTGTTTTGAACGAGGAAAGTATCACTGCCACATTGTGAAGGTGGTTCGTTAAAAGTCATGTCATCGTCCAACAAAGCTTTCGCCAAATGCGTTTTTGGCGAAAGCTTTGTCACATGATGTTTTACGTCACAGTTCATACGTTTCGTGAAAAGGAATGGACTGTAGAGTAATACATTTCAGTGAACCTACAAGTGTCGTGGGTTTGCCGGAGTGTTTAAAAAACGTTATGCAATTCATGCTTTGTTCTAGTAACACACGCTTCGAATAACAAACACTACGCAGTGAGTTTGCCTTCGAATCGCCCTATCTTTTAATCGGGTTCCGATCTGATTTTGAAATGTAAAGTGATAATAAAAAACTTCTCCCCGGCGGCAACATTTCGCGAAGGCGGTGGCATTACGCTATTTGCGTTTAAAGTTCACTGACGCATTTGTTGCAGAAAAAGCACAGCTTTATGCCTCATATCCAAAAAACAATAGAGCGCGATCCAAAAAAGAAAGGCATTTACGCAATACGGTTCATCTTACAAAAAAGCTATCAGGGCGATTTTGTGTTTGTATTTGGAGCTTATTTTGTCATTTTCTGTCGTCACCGAATAGTTTTGGTTATATAAAATTTTATGAAATGTTGCATATCTGCAATACTTGTCGCTGATGCACAAACGTTAGCAATCTCTGCTTTTACAAAACTTGTTGCAAAACTGTGCAACAGAGCCTAAATAGAGTAAAACACACAAACATTGCTTGGGAAGAACTTGTTTTGTGGATAAAAAAGCTTAGAAAAGCAACTCCAACACATTCATGCAGTATCTCCAAATTGTTGCCATTCGCATACGATATTTGATTTTGAAAGAAGTACGAGCATTTGCACAAAGTTTCATCAAATGATACTGTATGTAGCTTAAACGTTTGGCATTACGCACCAGTGAGTGTAATTCGCGGTTATTGTCGTTGAAAGTTGACAAATAAAAGATGTCATGCTGAAAGTACAGACAAGCTACATGCGATATTGACAGTCTTTAAAGGATATCTGTAATGGCGCGGTATTTCAGCTTGCTATGTGCAACACAGGTTTTTTAACTGTGTTTAGAAAGAAACTTTGAATGTTTGGATTAACTTTCACTTGTTCGTCGTCATAGCGAAGGATTGTTTGTTTGAATGTGGGTGCTTTTGCAAGGTCCGGCGACAGAAAGTCAAAAAAGCGGTTGCTGCCCGGAACGATAGTTTGTCTGTTGCAGAGATAAAAAGTAAGGGAACAAAAATATTACTGGAAAAATAAAGCAATTTAAACATTTTGAAACAGAACAAGACATGTGTTTGAGTGAAAAAGACTGTATGCTTGTGTTAATTCAGCAGTACACTGCCCAACATAGATCTATTCGTTTTTTAACTTAATGTTTCAGATAAAACTCTACTAAGAAAAGTTTTGAAACAAATACAGACTTCCTTGGTGGACAACAGCAGTTTTTTGTTACGAAACAAATAAACTGAAATTAAATAGCAGCAGATAGATTATGAAGAACTTTTTTGAAGGTGGCTGCAAACCTTGAAGTACTTCATAATATCTACGGCTTCCTCTGATGCGGCTCTATCGGGAGGACAGGCAGATCTCATGAGAGGAATGACATTTAGTCACAAGAAATGTAAATATTTCTATCACACATTGCCAACGCCAGTGAATCTTTTACATTTTTATCAGCTTTTGCAATTGTCTGAGGCACCACAAGCAAGTTCAAGTTTTTGATGATGGTGGGGTTTCAAATGCAATATCAATATTTTTAACCTACGTAACAAGTGCCGTGACGAATATTATGACCGCGCAAAAATATCAAAGACCCCTTCCATAAAACGTTAAAGCGAAGCCATTGCTTTTTCTTCTTATGCAGACAGTACTTTTTCAAGAAACAACTTGATTTTGACAAGGGAGCACTTGGAAAGGTTGGCGTCCCTACAGTTGCGTTGCTGCAGCTGCCTTGTGGAACAAACAACAAGCGATTTTCCTTAAGTGTGGATGAAACTTAAGCTTTTGGAGGAAGTACGATTTGCCAACAATTTCCTTTGGAGAAACACGCGCCATGACACCAACATAATTGAAGGAAACGTGATGAAGATTGTTGAGTGATTGCCGTTTGAAAGTCGAGCGCAATGACAAACACCATATCGGCTGATTCATCGTCATCAGCATTTGCTTTGTTGCGACCTTACTGCGCAGCAATGTTTAAAAACGAAAAACAAATATTCCGACCAGCATAGCTGTTGTCGTTGCTCCTGCGGCTTGCTAGATGACCATGTTTTATCGTCAAAACACACTAGAAATATTCTAACAGCCTCAGCTGACATTTCAGAAAAAATTAAATCGCTCCACCAGGCAACTAAGATATTTCGTTCAAACTGTGGAAACTTGAATAACACATAAACGTTTTCAACTGCCTATAGTGTGGCAGCGTGTTTTTATTGTATTTCTTAATGTAGGCTCTGCGGAATGTAGAGAATTCCTCTAAAACTTTGTGCAAAATATACCTCTGAAATTTTGTTCAAAAAAGCCTAAAATCAGTGAATGTTTTATAGTCACGTTCGTAGAACAACCTAGCTGCGATTATCTTGATGTTCGTGAAGATAAGTGGCTCAAAAAATCAGCGCTAGCATTAACAAGCACAGAATTATTTTGCCTCGCATAAAATGATAGACTTGCCCTTTTTGACACGTTGCTCTTGTCATCATTTTTGTTTTGTCGAACCATTTTTTCTTCTCTCATTTATTGCTCTTTCTTCCCGCTGTATGTTTTAACTTACTGTTAATGGTTAGTCTTGTCTTATCACACCTGGTTTGTTGTACTACTTGTTTGTGCTTGCTCTAAATGCATCAATGCTTATTTACGGTACGGTCAACGCCAGCTCCATAATTCTTTTCACGCAACCATTATCTATGTTTCGCAATAATCACTGCTTTGCGTACATCCACTCGTTTTTGCCTTTAATATACTTGGACTGAAGAAGCCGTATGGCGAAATCGATTTCCATTAAATAACATCAATGCGTGCTGATTTTTGTGACTTGTGCACAGGCAGTACTTGAGGTGAAAATATGGGTAGACAAGAATAGCCGCAGTTAATAGAAAGGAAAACACAGGTTGATACTGATGATCAAGAAACAAGTAGAGCTACCAAACTTGGAGCAATGTTTGAATGGTCACCAATATCCTGTAAGGAAAATTAGTTTCACACGTACCGTTGATGTAAGATGAATGCTTCAGTCATGAAAATTTAAGAACCGATGCACATTTCAAGGATTTGCAGATGGCAGGAAGCTCACTCCTGAAAGCGTTATGTACTTTCAAAATAATCTGAACTTTTCTACTTGACTATTTTATTTTAATCGGTGAAAGTGATTTGACGCGTTTGGGATATTTTCACGCATCTGCATGCATAAAAGGATGCGTATGAAGCGCAACTAAATTGCAATTGTGTTAACCATTTCACTGCTGACGATAACCGCAACACCGCATTAGTCGCAGACAGTTGGATTGTTGAGGATGTATTCACTAAAGAGAGACGTCTTGGACAAACAGTGCACAGCGCTGTGAAGCTTCATAGTTGAATTGCAATTGAAATTAAAATACAACATACAGTGCTTCGTTGCGCATTTTGTATTAAATGTGAGGAGTTGAAATCATTGCTTAACGAACATTCAAGTGTTACAACTAGAAATTACATCAAAGAAGATGTAGAAAACACAATATGGGTTAACGTTCGCTTACTCCAAAGCAATTTCTTGTGAAATGAACCTCGGTGGAATCTCCAAATCTGTTGAAAACACTGCAGCTAACCTAACTTGTTGCAAGTACTTTGATAAGCTATTTGAAATAGTAAAGTTTTCGTGCATATATTGTTTCTCCATGTTTTGATAAAACTGGACGATTCTATCACAGAAGTATTAAACTATGTGATTTTACAGAGCAGTGACATATGTACCTTTGGCACAGCATACATTAAGTCCCCATCACAGTTTACTTCTCTTGTTCTTAAATTTTTAGGACGTTTAAAGAAACGTGGAGTTCCTTACTGTGACAAAACATTTTTTAAAATATATCTGTATTCTGAAGATCATCCCGATGTTGAAACAATGCCACCAGTTTTTATTTTACAAAAATGATGAACAGCACTACTAAGTCTCTTGTACGCCGCTGATTTCCTAGTAAAACCTACGTTTTCACTATGCCTTGCCAAGCAATCCCCACACGACGGTTATGTTTAGCAAAACAAAACTCGACTTGCTAACAAATTTATATATCTGTTACCACTATATCTGACAAAAAGCTAAAGTCAAACTAACTCCAAAAAAGTTCGCCTTGGTATGAAAAGCTGTATAGCAAATTTTGAGTTCACTTGCAAGTCAAAATTTGTAGTCATTTCAAAGATGTTGTCAACAAGCACAAAAGGATTGTTGCAAAACCAATTTGTGCAGTAATTTCTTTTAATAGCATCTTAGTGCTCACGTCTACTTTCCTGTTTCCTGTTAATATTTCTTTTAACATTAGCGAGTCTTTGAAAGTGCTTTCAAGTCTGTCGGTATTTCACGTTAATACTCCACGTACTCGTATTTAAGCCAACACAAGAAACATTTTACCTTGGACGTCTCCATTCCAAAATGTTTGGAATTTATTAAACTATTTCTGTAAAAGAACTGTGGGGCTCGTTTACACGGAATGACACAGGCAAGGGGCTTCGATATCTAGAGCTCTGACATTACACGCATTACACTTTGGAGGGCACACGTCGACAAAAAAATTGCCCGCCCTTGATCGAATGTAATTTGAAAAACCGCAAGACCGCGTCAGATAATTGATACATCAATGGTGGCGCTTAGGTAGACGAGACCGTTCAGCGTGCATCAAAATCGCGTCCACGAGTGAGTAGTCATCTCTCAGCACAGTGGACAGATTCCTCGAAAACATACAGAAGCAACTGGTGTTTTTTAGTGTCGTTAAAACCAATGCTATCATGTGGCAAAGATTTCGCAAAAGGCGTTGTCTCATAAAAGCATTGCTTTCAAGGAATAACATGTGACGCAAAACACTCCGAAAGAACCAATGCGCCTAGCGGGTGTGGCGAACTGGAAAACACCTGTATTCAAATTATGCTTTATTCTAGTAACATACGTTTCAGACAAGGAACATTCCTTTGCCTTATCGAAAACATCTCTACAACTAGAAAAAGAATTGCGGAACTGTGGTCTTTCTTATATTGGACAAACTCAAAGAAATTTTAAATTTCGCCTGGATGAACACAATCCTTTAAAATCGAACCACCAAGCTACCGATGTAGTCAAACATTCATACACATATCCAGGTCATTTCATTGAGTTTGAAAATCCTGAAATCTTGGCATCTGCTTTTGACGATCGCGAATTATTAATTAAAGAGACACTTCTGATACAAGAACATCAACCCGAGATTAATGTAGAAAATTTTTCCACCCCTTCATATAAGTAGATGTCAAATAATTGATTGATGCTCAGTTCTTTTGTTGATACATGTTTCGTGCATTGCAGTTGGTGCTGACGTAGACATATCGTGCTGATTGTAGTACTGGTAATTGTCAAAATTTTTGCATCCTTAGCTTTCAGTGCTCCGTGAACGGTCTCTTGCTGCTGGTCTTGGCTTGTTTTCGTAGATTATGATCTTATGTAGATTTTGTTTTAGGACTTTCTGCATAGTTTTTGGTCTGCTTTTACTTTTAGCGGATTTGACAGGGTTGGCGGCCTTGGTTTTGCTTTTGACGTCTTTTGCGTCACACTGTTATTTTTTGCGTCACAGTGTCTTTTGGTTTTGAATTGCTAGCATTGCCAAGTGTTGCTTTATTTTTTAACTGAAGGTGGGTTAAGAATAATCCGAAACGTCTGAAAATAAAACATGTATACTTTTAAGACTTTTTTAGTGTTCATTAAACAATGTTTTTAATGGTGCGATGTTTCAGTTTGCTGTGTGAAACACAGTTTTTTGTCTACGTTAAACAAAACGTTGAATGTTTGGATTAAGTTTCACTTGTTCGTCGTCATAGCGAAGGATATTGTTCGTTTCAATGTGGGTGCTTTTGTAAGGTCAGACGACAGAAAGTCAAAAAAGTATTTGCTGCCCGGAAAGATTTGTTTGTGTTTTTGTGGAAGTAAAAAGTATAGGAACAACAATATTTCTGTGAAAATAGCGGCAATTTCAAACGTTTTAAAGCAGAGCAAGATATGTGTTTAATGAAAAAGAATTATGATTGTGTTGATTATACAAAGAGCTAACCTTAGACGTGAGAGTGTGCGAGCTTGAAGTTTCAGGTGAAACTCTGTTATGAAAATGTTTTGAAACAAGTCTAAAAGTCGTTGGTGAAAAATGCTTACTGTTGCAAAGCAAAGATAGCTGAAGTGAAATAATAGAAGACAGATGTTGAAGACATTATTGAAGGCGACCGCAAACCATGAAGTACTTCAAAACGTCTGTGGCTTCTTCCGATGCGACTGTATCGTGAGGATATGCAGATCTCTTGAGTGGAGAGAAATTTTATCAGACGAAATCTAAACATTTGAATCACACATCGCTAATGCTAGTGAATTTTTTGAATTTTTATCCGATTTGAATTTATCCATTTTTCTGAGGAGTCACAAGCACGTGATAGTTCTTGATGATAGTGGGATCTTTACTGGAATCTCAATATTTTCAACCTATGAAACAAGTGACCAAATATTATGACAGCGCAAAATATCAACGACCCCTTCCATAAAACGTCAAAGCGAAGCCAATTACTTCTTTGCTAATGCGGACAGTAACTTTTCTAGAAACAACGTGATTTTGACAAGTGAGCACTTGAAAGGGTCTGCGTTGTTACAAATTTGTTGTTGAACTAAGAACGAGCGATTGGAACAATGTGGATGAAACGTGAATTCATTCAGGAAGAATGAATTGACAAAAATTTCTTTTCGAGAAACACGCACTATGACATCAACAGAATTAAAGGAAACGTGATAAAGGTTGTTGAATGATTGCCGTTTGAATGTCGAGCGCAATGGCAACGATCATTTCGGCTGATTCATCGTCATCAGCATTTGGTTTTCTGACAGGTATCTGTGCACGAATGCTACAAAACGGAAACCAGTTATTCCGACCAGCATCACTGTTATCGTTGCTGCTACGGCTTGCTAGATGATTAGGTTTTATCGTCAAAATATGTATATTGTAATAACAACATCAGTTCGAACTTCAGAGACAACTTCATTTACTCTACCAGGCAACTGAGTTATTTCGTTCAAACCTTGGGAATATAACACTTACACGTTAGCGATGAAGTGGCAGTGTGCTTTTATTTCGGTGCTGTGGGAGTGTGGAAAATATACCTCTGAAATGGTGTGCAAAATATCATCACAGTTTTGCAAGAAATTTTTGACATACAACGTGGTTTTCTAAGTAACGAAATATCACCCGAATGCTAGCTGAAGTTATTTATGTTTTCATAAAATCAAACCTGCAACACACCGCCAGCTTAAATCTTTAACATACGTCACATGTCAGCTTTTCTTACGAAAAAATTTTTCTGGAAATACTGCATAGTGAAACTTTTGTCGTATGCATGTACACGTTGAAAAAAGCTATGAAAAAGTATAATGCATCTGAAAGGAACTACAACTCTCGTTTAATGACAATTTCAGTTGGGTTTGCTGCACAGCAAACACAAACATTCACAAAAATTTTTTTTTCAGTTTCCTCTGCAAAGATTACGAAAGCTTTTTGTGCAGTGCTCCATTTAAGCTGTACGTAATTAGATCTGACGATTGTTGTTCAAAACGTGCTCTATTCATGTATTGTTTCCTTTTATTTGCGTTAATACTTGCATCCAAAATTCAAAATGCAACGTTTCAGATGATTGATTTTACTGGATGAAACCAGACACAAGTATATTTGAGGTGTATCACGAACACGTACACAACCGAAATGCATTTTTCTGTCAAAGTTCGTGAAATAAATGCTATTGTTAGTGCGAACTAAGGAAGTACTTACGGATGCAATCGGATGTGCCTGACGAAATCACAAAAGAGTTTAAATATTTATCATGTCAATTACTCCCATTTCTGAATACGACCAATTTATAAACAGAAAATAGGCAATCTTTCACCCAAATCGGTAAAGCAACAACACCATTATCTTTGCAGCCACTTTCAGAGGTGGACAGCAGGGTATTAAGGGAAGCTGACTGGGATAATAACCGGAGCACCAATCATTTAGGGGTCCCAATCCCTAATTTGGTGAAAAGCGTAATATGTCAAAGACATTTATATATATATAGGCTACTCGCGCACGCACACACACACACACACACACACAAACAGAACAATCCCCGTTTTAGGTTTCCGCTAGGGGCCTCATACAACATCAGTCCGCCACTGGATATGGAATACATCGCAGAAGATAATCGATCACATTTTATCACTGTTTTATGAAACCATAAAACAGTGGCTCTTTCAAGACAATTTTAACTGTTGCCGATGTTCAAGCAGACTATGATACTTGCAGGTTCTGACTATGGATCGTCTCACTTTGATTCTTGTGCTAGACTAACTATTCTCCTTTCAATGTCATTCGTTTGGGTCTGTATTTTTTTCTTTTCACAGGGTTAGTTGATTTGTTACTTTGCAATATTTTCACCATCCCTCACGTTTCTTCGTTTATTTAAACTAAATCGCATCTGCACTACATGAAATAATGCTTGATTGATCGAGCGATATAGCAAAGGTATTGCGCAAACCTTCTGCGCGTGTAGTAATATTAGCTTCCAGAGGCAGTGGAGCATTTGGTTTCAGTTGTTTTGCAGTTTTCGTGCGCAGAAAAGTCCCAGCAAACCAAATGCTGGTGACGGTGAATCATCCGAAATAATGGTTGCCATGATTCTCAAGTGCAAACAGGAATTAATCGAAAATATTGATCACGTTTCCTTCAAGTCTGATCATATTACAGCACGTGTTTTTCCCGTCGGCAATTAGTTTCTCTATAAATAGCTCACGTTCTCAACAAAACTGGATTAATCGCATGTTCTTGTTCAAAAACGCAGCAGCAGGTATTCAGGCTGTTAGGAGTGCTTTGTTACAATGCTCAAGGTAGATGAGTTATGCTGCAAAGAGTTGTTGTCCGTATTTGTTGAAGACATTACGATATTCTCATTTGAGAAATAGACATATTTCAGTTTATATTATCCGAAGGCTGACCATACGTTTGAAAAGTTTGTTTCTGCTGATCCAAACAGCAAAAGATTCAATGCGTCTTGTTTTATGAAAAATACGTTAAGCTTCCAAGTAAAAATTTATGAACATTGTCTTTATGTCTTCATATTGGAAATGATTCCTATCACCATTATGTTTTTCGCAGGGACTTTTGTGAAAAAGAGAAACAGCTTACAAATATAAACAATGAAAATTGTTATTTTTGCAATAGTTTTGGTCGCAATCTCTATGCCCGTGGATTCTGGTAAGTTGCATGTAATATGTAAAACATTCTAAGTAGCTAGCATGACAAATATTCTTGATTAAGTCTGCGCAAATAACGTTTGCAAAAGAACCTTGATAAACAGTATGATGTGAACTACCTCTTGATATGGTACAACAGCAGCTAGGTACTTAACCTCAGTTAGTAGTAACAAAACGTACATAAACAATGTTTCTTGAATGATATGGCATAAAATAACAAATTAATTTGAAGAGTTTCGTCGCACTGAACCCATTCATACTGTTTGAAAAAATGTGATCGAGGATCATTTTTACGGTCAAAATATCCGAATGGGAAAGGACAACCAGCGCCATGTGTCAGGAAATCAGCTGATTCTGCATGTCTTGCTGGAACCTTTTGTTGATGGAGATAGTTGCTTGACTATAAACGTGGCTGTGTTTCTTAAGTGGCATAGTGCAGTTGATAAATAGAAAGTTGTAACGAGGGCAAGTTTTTATTGACCTAAAAACTAAAAAAATTAACTTAAAAATTCAAATAAATTGACTTTGTCAACAAAAAAATTTCGACTAAATAAGTGACATTTCCTGAGAATTTCCTGGGATTTTCTAGTAAAACGAACATTTACTAGAGGAAACACATATTTTCTCAACGAAAATTGTGACACAAGTCTATGTGCTGTTGCGAAATAAGTCTTGTGGCACGACACTGCAAGCCAATCGCCAGGTGGACGAATTAAAGTGTGAAATCATGTACTGTAATGTTGTACATTGTCGGACTCAAAGTTTTTGTCTTTGGCCAACAGTTTTTTCAGCATGGAAAAGCTTCTCGCTAAAAAAGCAGTCATGGGCTGAGAATTTCGAAGTAAACTGTAAAAATCCTGTGAAATATCTTGTCTTCTCATCTTTGTTAATTGTGCTTGATCCACACAGGTGCAGGGTTTGTGCGACAAAAGTTCCGGTTCAGTGCTCCAGGGTGTGCAAGCTTTATTAGGCATATCAAAAATTATCAATTTTTCCCCACCAATGTCAAAGATAAATTTTGAATAATAACTGATAATTATAAAATATTGACGTCAGTGTAATATTGACCCAACAGTAAAAAATTGACGTTTTATTGACCTATGAAATTAAAGATATGAAACTTACTCTTTACTTCAAGAGTTCAAGCAAAAAACATGTCATCAAAGCTTACTACGAAAAAATAGACTTCACTTAAAAAACTTGCGGCAGATATAACACATTACAAAAAATGATTATGTTATTCTAGAGGATTAAAGAACGAAACATGACATCCAGAATTGGCGGTCTTACCACAGAGTACGTGAATTGAATTGCTCTGCCTTACCTCGGAAACCTTGTAACCCACAGAGTTTTAAAATTATTACAAAGGTTTCGAATTTCTTAACATTTCACTATCAAAGGACAAATCAAAGAAATCTAGAAGTTTTGTTTGTCCTATATTGCAAATATTCGATCTCTAATAAAAATGTTTGAAATGAAAATGTTTGCAGTTGCAGCAAATGAGTAGTTTGCAGGCTATAATTGCAATTGGCGAAAGCAGTTGCGTTTCATGGTAGCAAAAGCTTTCTACATTTGGTTTTACGAGATCGATTTGAAACTCACAAAATAACCCGTGATGATGTGGATTATTCAATTATTCAATGATGTGACGCATCAGCGTAATTAACAACAGTGCACGTTCTCCAAACTGTTCAGATAACGTTTCGAACCCTTATTCCCAAACAGCAAAGTTTGCGTTGCGGCGAAAAAAACACGAGCAAGTTTGAGAAAACAAAACATAGATACGAAAGTGTTCACCAACAATTCAAAAAGCGTTGAAAAAGCCATTCAAATTTTCGCACCGACGAAAAGGTTCAGAAGGGTTGCGAAACGCCCGCGTATAATTTGTTTGCCATATCTTTTCATGTTTTGGCTTATTAAACTTCTACGTGGAATTTGAAGCACTGCAAAGACCAAAATACACTCACATCATTGTGCGGGTCTTCCACCATTGAAAAGGCATTTTGTAATTAAAAAAATACTACATCCTATAATTATTTTCCACACAAAGAAACGTAAAAAGCTACCAACAACCAAGACTGTTGAGTCGGAAGCCCGGAACTGGAGCCCAAACGTTTAGATGTTGGAGGCCGAGCCTGAAATATGGGTTCCGGTTTCATAGCCCTTGTTTGTGAGGCAAGCAAGTTGTGCAAATAATGAAACGATTTTCAGTTTTCAATAGACAAAATTCCTTCTGGGGACGAAGCCCATACTTTTCAGATGTCTAGGCCGTATCCAGCACTAGAGAAAAAATATTTAGATTTCTAGAGCCAGCGCCGGAGCCTGAAATTTGAGTTCCGGCTCCACTGCCTTGCCAACACCTTGATAGAAAAATTGTTACCAAGCAGTTTGTTTACTGTTGGTTAAATTCTGTGTCTTGTTTCGTAGCTAAATGTTGTCGGAGCAATATGATAAAATAATGGATTCTTCCCTTGCATATAACACTCACATCTTTGACATACTCGCAGAGCTACCAAACTTCTGATGAAAAAATTATAATGAATACGCAATTAACATTTTTCCTTGACTACTTCTATAGAATCTTGGGAAGGTGCGATGAGGATCAGCACATTGCAAGGAGAATTAGATGGTGTTGCACAAAATGATGATATCCCTGATGTCCTTCAACGTCACCGGAGATCTGCATCCTATTTTTCTTATATGCGAACCATGTGTACGGCGAATAATGTATGTTTATTTTATGTTTAAATAAGTTGAACATTGCTTTGCTAATCAAAATATAATTATTAAGCAAACATATTTTGTTTCTTATTTCAAAAACACAACTTTGCCGCTTAATTCACCTTTGTTTAATTTCACGATTATATATGCTAAAGATCTGCTTTTTCCGATAGAATTTTGAAAACATTAACTATTACTCTAGAAAGAAATTTCCAGACGAACAGGTTTTGTTGTTTAAATAAAGGCAAAAGTTTCATGGAAAAATTAAAAAATTTTCACAGGTATCGTCTTGGGGTATGTTCCTTCCGGCTTGCAATCTCTACAATTGCAAACAGAGATCAAGTAGGATAACCATACGCAGTGAGTAGAATTTTCATTGTTGGCGATTGCAGTTATTGTTCATGATTGTTGTTCCATTGGAACACGTTAAAAAATTCTATCAACATATTTGAAAGTTAGCTGGTAGCGAAGGTGTTAATGTATATTGTTTGTGCTTTACTGCAATGCAACAACTGTCAGACTGAATAGCAAACGACGGAACACAATCCAAAGAACCCAAAATCTCCTTTTCAGCAACACCAAAACGCTTCTGAGGAGCAGTGTGTTGTCGAGTAATCATAAGTTTATTGTATGTTCAAACAGGTTTGCAAAATGATTCGCTGCATAATGTTGCATAACTTTAAATGAATTGAACCTCAGGTGGTAGCAACAAATAGCATGCAGAGGAATTTCTCTAATGATTAATAAATCGAACTAGAAATAAATTTTCCTGTATTCTACGCAAATTTTTTGGTCGTTTCCTGTATTTTCTTGCCCCGCTGAATGTGGCGCTGGTAAAGGGTATTCAGAAAATCATTCCGAATTTGGACGTAGCTTGGAATGTCAACTGACATTCCCGTTTTTGAGATAATAATAAATATTTCGTCATCTGGGCCTACAGTGGAACTGCTAGTGAAAATAGCATTATTTTACATCAATGTACTTTAATTGCATCATCATTGTTCTTATAGGATTATGCGACTTATGCCAAGTGATACGACACTGCGCTGCCAAGTATCGTCAAAAGCATAACTGAAAGAGTTATTTTAGTGGATCTCATCAAGAATACCGGAAAGAATTAAAAGGAATCTACTTAGTACAACCATGAGGAGCTCGACCCGTTCATTGCTGTTGAAGGCCTTTGCAACTGCTTTTTTTATTGCATAATAAACTTTTCAAGTGTTTCACATACATTTGTACATTTTTAAATCTTAACGCCACTGCTCGTCTCGGGCAACAGACTTTGGATGTATATGGATGGGTATGCTGCTTGCAAATTTGATGCGAATTTTCGCTTTGTTCTCGCCAGCCTTCCTCTTGGCCGCCAGAAGTAACGTATTGAGTCTAATGTAGTGAGACGTGGCAACAAAAGCAAGAGAACTTTCTTGAAAACAGGTTGACTTTTAGGAAACAGAGCTAGCAGTACATTAAGAGAAGTGTTGGTTTTGTAAATTGCTATGTGCTAATGTGTAATAATTTCATTGACACACTCGCTTATGTTCGCTGCTGCACCGTTGCTTTAATATCATTTTATTGGAAGTGGTCCGCGAGTTGTCACACTTTTGTAAAATGGCCCATAGATGAAAAGTAGTTGGGCCACGCTGAAGTATATCTATGGATTTCTCTGCAAGTTTGACTTTCTGCCAGTTTTAGTAATCACTACCGAAAGTAAATATTTTCGGTTTTGACCAATACAAATATATTTGAATTTTGCTTGCAACTTTTTCCTAATACCCCGAATCGTTCTTTTGGCACGGGTATAATTACTGTACCTACTCGTGCATCACGCTTACTGCACAAATGTCGCGAACACGATACCATTTGCGTGCTGAAGCTAGTCCTGATGTGGTTGCTGTTTAGTGTATAGCAGTGGTTCTTAAGTAATTGTCATTTGTTTCAAGTACCCCTGACTGTAGAAACAGATGTATTTCTTGGTAAATTTATTAATCAAACTTTCCATATGATAAGGCGCGTATGGGCTCGCAACACCTGGAAATTTATTGACACTCCCCTGGGGTGGTGCACCCCCCGGTTAAGAACCATTGGTGCATAATATCAATGATTCCGTAACTTCTTGTGCCGTCCTGCGCAGTACTCCGCAATCTTTCTTCACTTACGGGACACTTAACAACTTCCCAGAATTTTGCGGCACACCTCGACCTATATGTAAAAAATACACTACATGGTTTATTGTTAGTGACAACTTCAATTCTAACCTCACAAAAACACCGCAAATGTTCAGTGGAAGTTTAGCTAGGGCTTAAATTAGCGAAATATGATGTTCATATTTTGAGATAAAGTTATTCCGCGGCACACCTAGCATCGTCTCGAGGCACACCGGTGTGCGGCGTCACGCCGATTGTGGAGCACTGGTCTAGAGCAGGGGTGGGCAAATAGCGACCCGCGGCCCAAATGTGGCCTGCACAAGCATTCAGGAAAATCGTTAAATCTGAAATTTCCTCCAACTTCCCATAGTAAATGTTAGTGCTGTGGCTATAAATCGAAACTAGTTTCTACTTCCATAAGAAGGTACAGCCCTCCGTTAATGCGGCCTTCAAAGTGGACCCCGAGCAAAATTAATTGCCCACCCCTGGTCTAGAGGTAGCCGAGCCGAACTGCGACTCTTTGTTTCGTCATAAAGGGTAACGTATGGTGAAAACACACCTTTCTTCCGAAAGCTGCTATCATTGTGTCACATCATAAACGTATAATGCTAGTCAAGTCATTTACACCACATGCTATTGCGTAGTCCGTACGAAAAGGTTTTAATCAGTCGATTTGGAGAACGAAAGAGCAGAAAACATGATTGCAGTGTTTAGTTAGCGCGGTGCCGAAATTTGTCTTGCTTTCAAGAGCTGAAAAGCGCAAAATTTCTAAGGAGGAAATGCGCAAGAATCTGGCAGTGTTAGCTAAAACTCCCCGACTGAATTGTTTTTTTTTTCAGCAAAACTTTCAAGCAGAACATTAAACCAGCGTGGGGTAAACCAGAGCACCTGAAAATGTAGGTGAAAATCACGACATAAGCTTCGAAGCACCTTTCACGCTTAGCCTGGCTGGTCATATTGACATGCTATTTTTCCGGTGTTTTTTTGTATTTGTTGTTTCTGCGTATTGTTCGGATGAATGTTGTTTCTTGCCGATTCAGTCTCTAGCCTGTGAAATAATTTTTCATAGTAAGAACACACTCTAGTGTTTAAACTATCCTCTCGCAGCTAACTGTAGGTACAGTTGAGTAAGTACATTCTCGATTACCGGAAAAACCAAGCGAAAACGTTGCGAATCAGCGAAAACACAATTTTTTCCAAAATATGACGTCATGAACTACGTTATAGGGGCCCTTCAGTGAAAATTGCCCGGGCCCCCCTACCCTTTAATCCGGCTCTGGCCAGTGGGCCTCTTTTGGCTACGTTTCCCCCCTTAACTCAAGTTTGGCCACTTGGTTTGTTGCCTACACAAACATCTCAGCAAACACTTAATGCTAATTTGTTTTTGCGGTGCTTACAACGTTATAAATTAATGTTCAAAATGAGCTTGACAAAGTCGATACTTGGATGAGTTCTGACAGAATGATCAATAAACTATGATACAACAGCTTATATGATATTAACTGCAACACGTTTTCAAACCTGTAACTTGAAATTTCTATGAATGCTGTGAGAATATAATAAACTGAGGGTATCAAGTATCTTGGTGCTATAATCGGTGAGAAACTGTCGTGGAAAACGCAAATCGCAAATGTAGGAAAAGCAAACTTGGAAAACATTCTCAAGCCTGTGGAGCAGTATCTAAATTAGACACTGCTGATATGAAAATATTGTGTTTGATGAATTTTAGTCTCTTCCATTCACATATACAATACTGCATAATCGATTGAGGAAAAGCGTTGAAAACTGTTGTACGACCAGTGCAAGTGCTACAAACAGAGAGTTTGAAATACATGCATTTAGAAATAGAACATCAAGTGCAAAAAATTTTTTCAAATTACTTAATGTTCTCAAAGTTTCTGATTTGTACCAACCTTATCTGAACAAATTTATGTATAAGTATAATGCCAATAACTTACCCTCACATTTTGATAACGTTTTTACGAAACTGCACTGCATACATGATCATGGCACAAAACAACACGTTTCGGAACATTTTCATCATAGATATGATAGAACTAATTATAGTAAAACACTTTTGTTATCTTTTTTCTGTTTCACTACGTTTTGAACTCAAGTTTTTGCCTCAACTGTACTATTGATCTTTCACAGTCATTAAATAAAGGCTTGGCTTGCTCATGTGACACCTTTGACCGTCCTTCGCCCAAACTCTGTTGCCTTGTCTATTGACTTGTGTTTTATTGTTGAGTACTTACAGCGCAAACATGACTTGACTGTAACCCGTTTTTTCTGATTGTAAATACTTGTCTGCTCGTGTACAACACTAACCCAGGATGTTGGAAAAAATCGGTGGGAAAACCGGGTTTAATCTTGAGTGAAAACCATGTTTCTCTTAACCTGGATCCTTTGGTCCAGCTTCAAGACTTGGATTTGGACAGCGGAGCACCAGCTGAGTTTCCCAGGTCAAGATCAACCGAACTGGCGACATGTCCTTTTCTTCAGGCAAAAACAAGTTCCTCGGCGTTTTTTCGGCTGTTATTTCGTTGCTTAATAAAACAAGGCACAATGCAATAAACGGATTGCAGAAAGCATTCAGAACGGTGCAATTACGTGATTTCATGCAGCTAACCATTAGAAAGGTCTGTCCTTGATGCCACACCGATGAGATTTTTCCACCTTCCATGATAACACGCAGCAGAGAATGCTCACTGGCGAGGTCACGCGACAGGTGGTAACCAACGTTCTCAAATGATTGATTGGGTTGAAGCTCTGCACTGTTGCGAGATACATATGCAAATCACAGCGAATATCCCAATATACAAAGGTTTCAATGTGAAACTGATATTTGCAGTACGTAGACACAGTGTTAAACGCATTATGATTCATCAGTGTATTCTTCAACTTCTTTTCTTCTTTTGAGCCAGTTGTTCTAACCACAGCTTGGCCGCACTAGATCTCGGGGCAGATGTTGAGCAGCCATTCGATTGTCTCATCTTCCATCACCGTCAGGGGTCCATGAAGAGGTCGATGGTAGTGCAGCGATTTCTCGCCACTGCCTAGAGGCCGGGTCGGAAATTTAAGATCGCCACGCCGATTTCTTACTGACTTACGAACCCGCAGATGGGCAACGGATCTGTCTCCGGCCAAATACTGAACTGATCTTGGGAAATGCCACCTGTTGAGCGCAACTTAAACGAACCCCTTTGGTTGACACAACTGCTGCCTAACGCACACTAGTCTGTACCCACACGTTACGGAAACTACAACGATGTTTACGAACGGCAGAAAGAAACAAGCGTTACGAGTTGCGACCACAACAGTTCACACGGAAGGTCTCCGAGTTTCGCAACACAGCAATGGCAATCCGCTGTATACCAAGTAAAGCTCGTAGAGGTGGGCTAAGCCCAACCAACGCGGTCTCGAATCGACGCAGCAATATCAGGAGTTTTTCTGGTCCCAGTCTACCAGCGAATGCAAAAAAACAACCGAACCACGCTGTCCAAAAAACCAAGGGACCTCATAATCGGGATTTTTTGCCGGCCGCCTTGGCTGCCAACACTCTTCTCCCTGCGGCAAATCTTGCTTTGCGGCTTCCGAAGCAAATGATCGGTTCGCCCCTAATCAAAACGGCACCAGCGCTGCACCACAATCGCATGTGAATCTAATAGGTAGGACATTGGAGGACAGCATGATCGACGGTTTAGGCTGCAGAGGAGGTCATACGCCATTTGTGCAAACAGTACAGGATGCGCCCTACTCCGGTACAGAGGCGGTTACACCGGACCCACGCTCTTCTTGGGGGGGTCACTCTTGGTGAATGGGTGCCGGGTTCGAGGATGAAAGTACGGAATCTTGTGGGATTGTCCATCCACTCCGCATTCCATTGGCGATCCACCCAGCGTGCCACACGCATGTTGTTGTTGTCATATGAACTGATAAGTTGTTGTGCGGCGGACACAAATTGGTGTCTCGATTTGAGGCGCCGTGCATCCGCACACGAGGGACGGGTGGGCGCTGAGTGGAGATGATATGCAGGCTTCATGGCACGACTTGCTAAAGACAGTGTGGCTACTTTGCGGCGAAGCTCAGCAGGTTGGATGCCTGCAAGGATTGGAAGTTTGCCGAGGCGAAGCCATAGGTGGCGAAACGGGTCGTGCAACCCTATTATTTAGCATATTTTCTCATTTTCTGCTTTGAGAAGCGGTTTCCCAAACAAATTACTGTTACTTTGCATTTATTGCGGTTCAGATTGCCTAAATTTGTAATATGTGGCTAACTTATTACAGTTTGCTCTTTCATTTGTAACTTCTGCAACCACTCCGATTGTTTATATGGCCTGCACGAAAAAGAAATGCACTATAACATCTTTCAACTGTGGTTTGACTATTGCAAAAATATCGGCATCGGTTATCACCAATGAAAAATTAAAAGCATCATTATCGGCCTAGAATTTTGTTACTGCCGCAAAAGATGTACAGTAAACCTCGGTTAATCCGGATTCGATTTTACCGGCGATTTTATCCGGTTTAGGCGAAGATCCGGATGAACCGAAGATGGCTGTTTCTATAGCCTGACGTCATTTCAGTACTGAGATATTGGTGGGAATCTTTTGAAATTGCACATATTTACGACACAACAGCAGATTTTCGCAGGAGCAAAACGAATTTATTGTTGTATTTACACTGGTACATCAGATTAGTAATCGCCATATCCAGGCAGTTATGAACAATCTTAAGTTAATAAATTTAGATTAGTTGGCTGCGAAAAAACCTGGGGTTTTGGAATGATGCATATAATTTTACTCTATTTGGAAGGTAATGCCCTCCAAACATCTTAACGAGTACAACACGCCCAGGGGTATTGCTCTACACTTCACACGCAAACTCAACACTAATCAATGCACTGAAACCCTGATGCGGCGGCGTTCCTTCAGCGATATTTCAACCTGATAAGCTACGTTCGTGTGCGACGCAATAATCATCTCTACGGCTAGTCGAATGTTGCGTGCAGTTGCTGCCGCTATTGTAATAATCCTAAATGTTCGTTGTTGATCGTGAGCACGCATGTGTTGCATCTGAAAGCTGCCGAATCTTTCCCAGAGACCTGTCGGTTCACTTACTTCACTGAAAAATCCGGATTACGAGATGTGAAAAGAGCAGATTTTGTCCGGTATTGACGAAGATCTGGATAAACCGAAGATTTTATAAAGAAAAAAGAAAGAAATCAATCGTATCACCAGTTTTATCCGGTTTTGACGGAGATCTGGATTATACCGAATCCGGATTAACCGAGGTTCACTGTACCTGTGAAATGTATCCTTGCCGCAGTTGCAGACGGAATATGAGGCATTGCTCCAGCGAGGCTGACCTAATTCGTGGCAAAGTGGTTTCAAACAGACGAAACAATAAGCGAAGAAGATCAATAAGTACACATTAAATTGCAACAGTTAAAGAAAGATCCAATGTATAATAAGCACCAGCCCCATAACCACCTTTCGGACACCAGTGGGGCAAGCTTTCTGAGATGGAGCCAATTTTTTAAAACTTTGTCAACGAATTTTACCAAGCGGAGCGAAAACATTTCTGGGGCATCCCCCTAGTTAGGGGTGTGACAATCACTAGGGCTGAAAAAGGCAACATCACCACAGAAACATGGAGAAAGAATAACATTTCCCAAAATCTTTGGCAAAGTTTTTTTTTGCACTCACAAATAGTGCGAAACAACATATTTCTATGAAACTTATTACAAAGGATCACATATTTGAAGAAAACATTACACAAAGATATCCTATACCTTTAACACCTAAGCAGTAGAAACATAATCAAAGCTGACCTATTTTGTTAAAAGTCTTGCATCTTATTTTTCACCGTGAACGTAATCAGCAAAGTTTTGCTTGATGCATTTACTGCTGAATGTATTAAAGGAATGTTTCACGTGTCGTTACTCGTTCTGCAATCACGCTATCAAGGTACAATTCTCATCAAATGAAAAACTAAACAGTAAGAGGCTGTACACTATTGTAAACCTTCTCAATTTATCAAATGGTACCTTTGATTCACAAAGCAGTAAATAACCTGAAGCAACAAAAAGAAAGCAATTATGACTTGGTTACGCAGCTATTAGAAGATAACATTCACGCTCAATGAGCGCAACAGTCAAAGCTCATACTTCTTTTTTACCCTTGCGGTTTCCGGAGATCCAAACTTTACTCTATTTTGTTACACATAGGTCTGCAGTCAAAGCACAGTTTATACGGAAAAAATA
>Ga0210059_1003907_pt1 | contig 23989 bp, 20 predicted proteins | sample Ectturendosymbi2_FD_188042 | JGI IMG/M metagenome (GOLD analysis project Ga0210059, IMG submission 188042) | Ecteinascidia turbinata endosymbiont from Florida, USA - Sample 2 (SPAdes) (version 2) | ecosystem: Host-associated > Tunicates > Ascidians > Unclassified | place: Key West, Florida...
GTCCCCCGTGTACCCCACCTAATTGCGCCCATGATTCGATGCATGCCGAGTTTATTTGAACAACAAATTCATCAAAATACTACTACTGTATCTACACAAGTAACAGGCGTTCCGGCATTCACATAAACAAAAATTCTGGCATAGGCCTCAAAAACTATTTTGCAGCCTGGTGTCGTAAAAATCCACGAAGTTCTATAGTCTGAATGCACAAAAATCTCTGACGTTCCCTAAGATCACCAGTATTGGTTATATTGCTTTCCAGCTGGTATCTCTTTGTTACATAAATTAAGTTGGTGCGTCCTATATTCTAAATCTGAATGTTTTACTAGGCTACCAACGCAAATAATGCAGATGTTTCGGCAGCGTTTCCAATCTGACTACACTTGATGGCTGAAATTTGGTTTAGTGAAGACTTCGACATAAACCTACTCCGGTAAGAGCGGCGTAGTCTGCAAAAATCAAGAAATGAAAAGGACAGAGGTGGTACCCTTAAAATTTTGCAGTGAGCTTGATAAAACATGGCCTGCAGGACATGCTGTGCTGGTCCTGACAGCAAACCGTTGATAGACTTGTGATCACCCTAGGCAAAATCCATTCCAACGCCCACCCTTCTTATATAAAGATCTTTACTCTACTCATCACATGCATTACGAAAATACAAATGACGTTTTGTACACTAGGAAGATTTATTACATAAATAAAATTTATAATAAATTGCGACATATTTTGCATAGTATATGTGAAATTGACATTAATAGGAAAAATATTAACCTGTCTGCAGCAAAACTGAAATAGTGTAGTACCTTTATCTTTTCATAAACTGCGTGAACGTGTGTTTCATTCACTTTCATCATGTTCATTCTCTTTTTTCGGTCTATGTTCGTCACTTTCTGAACCACACAATTGTATTTTTTGGCGCCCACTTTGGCCCAGCGCTCTAGGCAGCTGCCTAGTTCGCCTAACGGTAGTGCCGGCACTGCTGGTATGAAACTACTTCCACATACCAAAGATGGCAGTACCAGTACTTCTGCAATGAAAAGGTACCATCTGGCTTTCTTTCAAAAGCTAAGCGCACGTTTTCCTCCACGAAAATCTTTTTGTACATTGGCAGAGAACAACATCAAGACAATCAAGGCAAGTCCTTCTACTGTGCTGCCAAGCGTCACTGTTCTCAACCTTCGCTTTAACAACATTACTTTGTTGACGAAAGCTCACATGAAGAGTTTCCCTGAGTTGAGAGTGTTCGCCGCGTATCACAACTCTTTGAAATTCATACCCAGAGATATATTCCTTTACAACAAGTATGACTGTGTGTTCTTTTGCAGTACTTTTTGGTGACAAACGCAAACAGTAGCGTTTTGCTTTAGACGTATTGTAAATGCTGTGCTTAATTCTCAAACTGCAGGCAATTTTTTGACTTTATTTTTGACTTTATTATTGGGCAGCTGTTGAAAAAATACCTGCTTGTATTGCCAAACTGTGGAAATTTCGAATGTGTTCCGCCCGTTTCGAGATTGCTATAACTACTTAATCAGGGAGTGGATCCGGGGTGGCTGTCGGATCTCAAGCAATTTTGGGTGATTAGAGCTGGAGCCGGAGCAAAAACTTTTAGGTAGTGGATCTGGAGCCGTACCCTGAAATTTGGGTTCCGGTTCCACAGCTCTAGTTTGTGGGACAACTTAGTTAACTTATTAGGAGACAAGGATGGGTTGCCGTATGTGGGCATCATCTTCCTCGTTTGTTTGTAAATCAATCCTTCTCAAACTTTTTTTGCCCATGTCCCGCTATTCAACAAATATATCATTTCGCAACACATCATATATGCTGGTGTAATAATACAATTACACATTTAAAACAATGATTTTCTGTTTTCAATGGAAGAAATCGTGTTGGAGCCGGAGCCAAACATTTTGGATGTTGGAGCCGCAGCTGGAGCCAAAACGTGAGATGCCTGGAGCTTGAAATTTAAGTTCCGGCTCCACAGCCCTGGTTTTAACTACGTTTCAAACAATGATTAAGGGAAAAAATCCACAGATTAAACTCTCCGTACCAAGGTTGTATCAATGTGACCTCTACAAAAGGAATGCGCAAAAATGTATAATCAAAGTCCTGAAAATACAGTAGTTTCATTTTTTAACTTAATTGATGTATGTTTTACTCAATTAATCGATTTTTCAGGAATCTTCAACGACTCTATCTTGGACCAAATCCTGTGACAAAATTCGACAGCTTATTCTTGAAAGGCTTAGATCTCTTAAGTTTGTCGCTGAGAAACATGTCCTTGACGAAGGTTCCATCGCTTATATCAAACTTGGTAAGACAATATTTCAAGAGATTGGATGCATTTTATTTCAAGACAACAATAATATAGCAACAGCGCGTTACACAGAAAAGTATATATTTTGCTGCTTGCACAAAGATGTTGAGATGCAATGCTCGACGCTTATCAGATTTTCCCACCAGTGGTGTAGGATCTGGGGGTGCGGGTGGTCCAGCGCACTTCCCAATTGTTTTGATTTGTCAAAAATTTGGGAGAATTATCAAGAAATTTATCAAGGAAGTTTCTACATTTGTTAACAAAATTAAGAAAATTATGCTTCTTTGTTATTGAGTCTATAACTGAATGTTTATTAGATATATAAAATCAGAAAAATGTTTCAGGTAACTTCGTGTTTTAATGTGTGACTTGATAAGCAACTGACTCACTTGACAGTTTGGGCAAAAGAAAGCACTTCAATTATGTTCTTTATTAATTGTATACTGAGGTAATCGAATATGCTGCAGGGATCTTATTTCATGTTAGTTGAGTCCGTGCCAGACAAGTACAGAAAAGCTTTTTTTAGTTTTAAAACCACAGTGTTTGGTTGAACATATTTTGCCATATTGTTTGTTAACATGTTGCATATGCATAGGCGTACGGGAAGGCATTTTACTGGGGGGGGCGGAAAAAATTTGCCCTGAAAATAACAATTTGGCCTAAAATTAACAATATGCCCTGAAACTAACTTTTTTAGTTTAATCAGAACGGGGCCTGAAACCCCTTGTAAATCTGTTCTATACAGTTTAATTCATGTATAATGCAATGGCCGTTTTCTGGATCCTAGACTTATCATGGTAATAATTACGAATAGCCTACCACAAATCTGGAAAGAAACAACGAACGTTTTCAACATTTCTGTAATAGACATTTTCATTCATGTTTCAGACTGCCACTTTTCCCGTAGCAGTGATTCTTAGTGAATCAATTGAAAGCGCCATCATTGACAGACAAAAATTTTTAGTTAATATCTGAACAAATTCAGATTGTCCGAATGGGGCCTGAAACCTTTGAAAAATCTGCTTTATAGTTACCATGCTTGTTAATTGTTCGGAAAATGAACTGATAGCCTATAAAACACTTTCCAAGTACTTTATACAAGAATTGTCATTTGTACCACTGCACACAAACCGTATCACACAAACCGCCACCAAGGTATCACACAAACCGCCACCATATCACACAAACCGCCTATCATTCACACAAACCGCTATCACACAAACCGCCACCAAGGTTGGTCCATATCACACAAACCGCCACCAAGGTTGGTCCAAATTACACACTGTATTCACAAAATTAATTTCAAAATTTTCCTACCTCAGCCAGTCAGCTAAAATTTGATGTTAAGATCAATTCTGCAACAGATAACTGAAGAGTTCTAAAAAAAGCACGAAAAACTTGGCAATAAAACTCCTGTTAACCACAAAAATATGTCATCTTAACACCCTGCACCTCTACCCAGCGCAAACTCGAAAACGAACAAAGAAAGAGTTACCGAATTCTTATATCAAGCTGTTGACCTACCGACATCCGATTGTTCGATTTTTACAGAAAACGAGAGCTTGGTCCAGATCAAACCCATTATAATTAGTCACGACTTTGGTCCAGATTACACACTACACTAGCCCAAATTACACGGATCACCCCCAAGTGAATATACACTGTATTGGAAATTTTTTCGCGGTTCAGGATCTTTGAGTAACTTGCGCTTGCCCTGAAAATAGAGTTTGCCCAGAAATGTTTCACTGTATTGAATATATATTTTTAGCATTCAGGATTTTTGAGAAACTTTGCGCTTGCCCTGAAAAACAGGGCTTGCCTTGAAAATTTTCACTGTATTGAATATGCTTTCTACATTCGGGATTTTTGAGCAACTTATGCTTGCCCTGAAATACAAAGTGTGCCCTGAGTTCATTGTATTGAATTTATATATTTCAACATTCAGGATTTTTGAGCAACTTTCCCTTGCCCTGAAAAAGAGAGTTGCCCTGAAGTTTTTGCTGTATTGAAATATTTTTTACCATTCAGGAGTTTTGAGCAAGTGGCACGTGCCCTGAAAAATAGAGTGTGCCTTGAATTCACTGTACTGAATATATATTTGTATCATTCAGGATTTTTGAGCAACTTGCGCTTGCCCTGAAAAACAGAATGTGCCCTGAATTCTCTGTATTGAATATATATTTTTAACAATCATGATTTTTGAGCAACTTGCGCTTGCCCTGAAAAACAAAGTGTGCCCTGGAATTTTTTACTGCAATGAAATATTTTTTACATTCACGATTTTTGAGCAAGTTGCGCTTGCCCTGAAAAACAGTTTGCCTGAAATTTTTCACTGTATTGAAATATTTTTTATCATTCAGGAGTTTTGAGCAAGTTGTCCTTGCCCTGAGAAACAATATGTGCCCTGAAGTTACTGTAATGAGTATATATTTTTATCATTCAGGATTTTTGAGGAACTTGCGCTTGCCCTGAAAAACAGAGTGTGCCCTGAAATCACTGTATTGAAGTACTTTTTACCATTCAGGATTTTTGAGGAACTTGCGCTTACCCTGAAAAACAGAATGTGCCCTGAATTCACTGTATTGATTATATATTTTTAACATTCAGGATTTTTGAGCAAGTTGCGCTTGCCCTGAAAAACAGAGTGTGCCCTGAAATTTTTTACTGCAATGAAATATTTTTTACATTCAGGATTTTTGAGCAAGTTGCTCTTGCCCTGAAAAACAGAGTGTGCCCTGAAATTTTTCACTGTGTTGAAATATTTTTTATCATTCAGGATTTTTGAGAAAGTTGCTCTTGCCCTGAAAAACAGAATGTGCCCTGAAGTTACTGTAATGAGTATATATTTTTATCATTCAGGATTTTTGAGCAACTTGCGCTTGCCCTGAAAACAGAGTTTGCCCTGAAATTTTTCAAGCCGGGGGGGACGGCATGAAAAATTTCAGGGCAAACTCCCGCCTCGTACGCCTATGTGTATATACGTGCAGTTTAAACAGACAATTTTGTGAGAGTCACGGCATAGTCATAATGTAAATAATGTGATCCCTAAGATCTGTCACTTTCATATACATGTCTTTAGAGAAGGAAGCAGCTTTGGGCTGACCTGAGGTACTTAGATAGGTTTGAGGTTCCTTGCTGACAACAACGACTGGAATTTGAATGGAACGCCAAACTTCAGAAGTGTGTGGCAGATGCTCAAGAGTATTGAACCAGCTGGCTTCTGAAAACGTTCTTACACAGCCCGGTGTACGTTTTTCAATTGGGTTACTAAGCACCAAATTTCAAGAAACAAATTTTCTATTTTCATGTCTATGGCAACTTGGTAGAGGAAAATATAATGTACAAACAGCTATACAGAAAACTTGTTGGGAGAAACTTTACCGCATAGACGTTTTTCAGGCACATTTAGGGAAATATGGGAAAAACATCCTTTGCACCCCCAAAAAGTTCGTGCTCCTACACCTATGTTTCCTACATACTATCTCTTATACTACCTGGATATGTAAATTTGTAGAGGTCTATCCATGCTGGTGTCAAAATCAAAGCATGATAAACGTTGCAACAACAGTATATCTGAAAGCTGCCAGATTGTATTGATCTTCTTGGAACTCGTAATGTAACAACTAACGCTTTGTACGATCAACGTTTTTTCACTCTATTTTGTGTTTGTGGGTCATTTTTGCTAAAAGACACTTCAGTGGAACACCGGATGCCAACCGGTAATCCGATCGAAAGGTCTGATCATTGATTCACAACATTGGGCTTGCAATGACTGGGCTGCTGACAGGTCACACCCTCGGCAGCAGCTCAGTCGAAACCTCACCGTCGAAACCAGTTTTATGTCGAAACAGTTGTTACACATGACAGCTTGTGCTTTGATTTGTTCATTTTAGGCTGGAATTTTCTTGCTTTCTTCGCTCATTGCTTTAGTCCTTCAGCATTTCATTCGAAATCGTTTGCTTACATATATCAGGACTGAGGATGCGCACTAGTTACGTCAAATGGATGCAAATAAAACGTGCTCACTGATTTAAAAAATACGTGCAAAGAGAATTTTTAAATCGTGTATTCAGTTTTCCTTCGGTTGCTTTCAATATATTGACAGAAAACGCAGAGTTAACTTTTGCTGTTGGTTCAGGATTACATTTCCATGTTGGCTTGCTTTTACGGTGTTTCAGAAAAACTTATCTTACCTCGACCTCAGCGACAACAAGATTACAACGCTGAAAAATCGGACATTTTCAACATGCAGTAGTCTCTACAGATTGGTTTTGGAGAACAATTATATTTCAAAAATAGAGACCAACGCATTCAAGTGAGATACTCTAAGTATTTTTATTTCAATTCCAGGAAGTTTTCTTCGTTAGACGTTTTTATATAAGTCTATAAATTCTGCAGCTTTCCTCCACATGAACTCAGATAACACCATATGTCTCCACGATTCTATTTGAACAAGAGCTGGCGATGCCTACTTCGTAGGCGAAATATATACTCTGTAAGAGCTTAGTGTCTGATTCTTTGCTGAGAATGGATTTCTTTCCATAGACAGTGAATGCATCCACGATGTTTAGTTTCAAGTCAATTTTTCATTGTTTGCATCTCACTTTTCCAATGAAAAATTTTTCACGACGGTTGGTTTTTCCGAAACAAATTGCACGTTTTTTGCATTTTTAGCATTGGCTGTGCCAAAGCTTAGTTATATTTTTAACATACTAACTTAAACTGATTAATTTGACATAAATGTGCTGAATATTGACATGGATTTGTATCTTGTACAGTTGGAAAATAAGCAACCAGGTGCGTGACGCATTTCTTTGTTTGAAAAATTCATTATTTTTAAATGCAAAAGCGGAGATGTGTTTTGCAGTGGCGCAACAGGATTGCGAGTGATCCTCTTGTCGGAAAACAAGCTCACCAAGCTTCCTAAAGGCGTCTTCTCCAATATAACCAACGAGCGACTCGCGGTGGAACTTTGGAGGAACGAATTTGTCTGCGACTGCCAGTTGAAGTGGTTCAAGGAGTGGATCGATCAGGTAACCTCGCCCCACAATAGCGCACAGTCTTTTCGCCACGACTCTTGATGCAGTGATTTCAATATGTTCACAGCAGCATTAACCACAAGGCGCGCGTAGTCCTTGTATGTGTGTGCTGAAACAACTTGGAATCGGGAACCATTCAACATGTTGTTGGGGAACCACAAATACTCTTTTCATATCCATTAACCATAAAGTTCCAACCGATTATACGGATGCTGGGCACTAGTTTAAACAGCGAATTCAAATCACAACAATATCTTTTTTAAAAGAATTTTTGGTGTATTGTATTCTTGCATGTTTTCAACGGAAAATATATCTTAGATAAACCACATGGATCAGAAGAATCATTTTTCATTAAAACGTTGTTATGTTTGCCTCGTAAACAAATTGATTGCAAAGTACTGATACTACGCACTTTGCAAGATTTCCCAACGTCAGTAAACAATCGATCAGATTTACAGCACTCTAAAGCATTGTTGCTTTGATTTTGTCTTTTCAGATGGAAGCCCAAGATCCGACCACAGATGTAAGATTTCAGTGCTCACAGCCTGCTCGCTTACACAACAAGGTTTCAAATGAACTCACACCTGAAGACTTTGTTTGCAATGATGGTGACGATAGCACAAGCGAACCAGGTACACATTCGTTCAGTGACCTCTTTCGTGTTAGGGACAGACCAAAACTATCTGTTTCGATTCAGTAGTACAACGCAGTACAATATATCATTTTAATCGTTGCTGGCAGCTCAAGTACGGCCTTCTCCAGTGGAGTAGCCCTTGATGCCTTTACTCCTCTTTGAAATTTAGTAAGACAGTGCAAGTTTTTCATCTTTGGCTTGATTTGAAGATTTATTACAGGCTTACTTGATATTCTCTGAAATTTTTAGGTAATCCGGAAACCGATTATAGTGATGATCTTCATTTAAGGATTAGCTGAAAACCTTTAAGTGAGAGCCGGCGTCCGATATATTCGTACTTCGATTTTGGCCTAAAAAACAGCAGTTTTCGGTTGCCTTACCAACGCCCTAGCTCATCCGCCGATTGCGCTAGAGCGCTGTTCAAAGGCTCAAACGGATCGGCCAGTCTTCTGCACTCGAAAATAAACTTTTTGGTTGGGGGTGCGCATTTTGAGTGACGTCATAAGTGAAGTAGTTTTGGGGTCATTTTGGCTCATGTTGCCTGGCCTAGGGCCCAAACGCTAGGCCAAAGTGTTTCGCTGAACTTTTCATTGGAAACTAGGCTCGAGCCCGAGTCTTTTGAGCCTTTGATCGACTTTTTAGCGTTTCTGGATCAAAAGTTATGATCTAAAATAAACAAATTAATTAATTATCTAATTAGCTAATTCGTCAAATATTTTTGCTAACTTAGATCATGACTTTTGAACCCGAAACACCAGCAGGTCATCCAAAGTATCAAAAGACTCGGATTGTAGCCTAGTTTCCAGTAAAAACTTCAGCGAAATATTACCACCTAACGGTTGGCGCCCAGGGCCAGGCAAAGTGGGCTAAGGTGGCCTAAAAATCCTCCACTTATCACGTCACTGACAAAAATCCCGCACCCCCAAGCAAAAAATTTTTTTTCGAGTGCAGGCTAGAAAACTTGCCGCGTCTTTTGACGCTTCGACCAGGTCCGTAGCACTTACAGGAGCGGAGATATTCCCGCGCAAAGCCACGTGCGTTTAGGCGTTTTTTTTTCGAAAATCCTCAAAAGCAGCCGGACGCCAAAGTGTTTTAAAGGTTGTTCGGACAAAAACGCAGGAAAATGGGTTCCTGTTCCTTGTTTTATTAGCAGCTTTTATATCATTACAGCGGTCTGGATTCCCATTACACTTTGGGCACACTCACAATGCGTGCTTCGCACTCCCAACAGGCACACTTGACGACGTGTTGAGGGAATATCATGACATTGTAATGCAAAATTTATGATTTCTACAAAATTTATGAGCAAGACTCTATCAGATTGTTGTATGCATTGAAACCAGCTTCTTCTTATTACTTCTTCACACAACCTCTTCAGGCACAGGTTTGAAACAAGTCTTGCATGTTTTCACATTAAAGTTTCAGGTGAGCGAAAAAATTATGTTTTGATGCCAGTGATTACGCAACACACAGAAAAGCGCAAGAAAATGGTTGTTGGGTGCTTCATCGTTTGAGCCAGTTCTTTCAATCCACTATTTGACCTTACTAGATCTCGGGGTAGGTGTCAGGCAATTATTGATTGTCTCGTCATGCAGAACCATCAGGCGATGCACTCCATAGCGAAGTCGATAGATTGGACAGCGTTGGACATCTTGGTCAACTGTTTGTTTCTCTGCGCCGCACTCACAAGCCACAGAAGGGGTCAGGGTCATAATCCATTTGCTAAGAAGGAGCGAAAACATCCGATACCGGTGCGGAGACGATTAAGCCGGACCGACGCTGTTCTTGGCAGAGCCACTCCAGGAGGGTGGGTGCCGATGTCGGGCACGAAAGTACGGAGTCTCGTAGTGTTTTCCAATCACTCCGCATTCCATGGGTGATCCGACCAGAGCGCCACACTCCTGTAGTTGTCGACAGATGAACTGATAGTTGTAGGGCGGCAAGTACAAATGGGTGTCTCGATTTGAGATGCCGTTCATTCCCAACTGGTTAGCAGGTAAGTGCTGAGTGGAGCAGATGTCCAGGCTCCATGGCACGGCGTGCTAGAGACAGTGTGGCTCCATTGCGACGAGGCTCAACAGATTGGATGCCTGCGAGGATGGGAAGATTGTCCGCTGATGTACGCAAACATTCAGTAACAGTTTGCAAGGCATCGTTAATGACATGGTTCATGAAGCGAGTGTGAGCACTGCGGCACCAAGCAGGATTACAGTACTCTGCTGTTGAATGGACCAGGGCTAAGGTTACTGTTTGCAACGTTGTTGTCCCAGCACCCCAAGAGTGCAACGCTTGATGTCAGCTTTTTGCGAAGTAACACGAGGTGCCGGCGATACGTGAGCGTCCTGTGCAACGTTACGCCGAAATATTTGGGCTCGGAACAAAAAGGGCAGGTTTCATCATTGAAATTGACTTTCAGTTCACGTTTGGCTTCCTTGTTGTTGAGATGGAAGACTGCCGACAACGTTTTTGTAGTTCTGAGCTTCAACGTCCAGGTCTGCAGGTATTTACCTCTAGTTGCTATGGCTCTGATCAGTTTGATGAGCACTACTTCAACTGCTTGCCACAGAGTTGTAAACGGACTACATTTTGAACCCTGATCCCAGGCCGAATGCGACATTTATTTTTGAAGCCCGATTTTGGCACGAAAGCCAACTTTTCCGAGTGAGTCAAGATATGCCCAAGAGTGGGGTATTGGTGTCGTAGCGAAATAGTTCACAATTATTCATTTTTTGTTGTAGAATTAATCAGCTCGATTGCTTCAACAGTAACTGCCCACAAAGTTTGTGTCATTAAGAAAAAATTTTGTACGCAGGCCCTAAATCGGCCTGAAATATTTTGACAACTTAAGCCTGATTCTGAAACCCGGCCTTACCCCAAAAGCCCGACTCGACTTACAATTTTGGTTTGCCAGTCTCCATCACTATGCATTATTGCTTGATTGTCGGTGTACGCATATTTTCTGGAGAAGGTGATTGGCAAGTCAGAGGTGTAGATGTTGAAGAGAAGGGGTTCTAAGATGGATCCCAGTGGGACGCCATTCTTGTGGCGTTGTAACCTGCTCCGATTGTTGTTACCGGTGGTAAGGGTGAAGCTGCGATTGCCAACTAGCTTCATGATCATGCGGACCATGTGCCTGTCAGGTAGCAATCGCAGTAGACCCTAGGAATTTTGAGTTGCAACATGCAGGAAGTCAAGAAATCCCACAACCTGGATTTGGAAGCTGATCCGGCGTGAAGAACAAACTCTGGGAAAGTAGATTTCACTCCCCGAGATTTTCCTGGCTCTAGGTGGTTGAGGGCGGTAGCAAGCTCCCTGGCATGAAGGGGCCGGAGATGCCATCTCCCTCAGTTGTTGGGACTGTCCATATGTCGGACACCTCTTTGTTCACGAGCCTTGTGGACTCGCGGTCCCTCTTTGTTGTGTGCCCCTTTCTTAACGAGTTGTGAAGCGATGGAGTTTGCTGAGACGGGCCACAGGCGAGAGGAGTGTTCGGACTTGCCAGTAAGTTTGTTTGTTGATGGTGCCCGCCACGCCTTGCTGCTAGAGTGTAAGAACTGATGGAATTGACAACTTCTTCCCATTGCTCCTGCCTCTTCTAATCCAGCCGTTAAAGTATGGACGAAGCGGCTCTGTCAGAGTGGGCTCGGAGGAAGAAGCGATAAAGGGCCTCGAACTCTTTAGCCCAACATGGCGTATGTTTCTTGCAACCCTCATGTGTGATAGATTGCCTATTCGCAAATAACAAGCTCTTGCATAGTTCCTGGTATACCTTCCCAATATTTGTTGTGCCCGGGTTCTCCTGTAAGAGGGCAAAAGCGATTCCACTCAGCCTTGCGAAAGTTCGAACGCTTTACCGGATCGCTGTAGGCAGGAATCTTGAGACTCGGTGGCGTTATGAGAGAGGCTCGGTGTTGTGGCCGCAGAAACTTTCGTAGAACACGTCTGTCAGGCAATCGGTTGTTATGGTCAACACTCGCGAATGCCAAATCCGGGTTGGTGCCGACATTCCATCGGTTTGAGAAGAAGCTGGCTACTCTTTTGGATTTGTGCAGCAGCTCTTTGCTGGTGGCTGCTGCCCAGGAGGTCAGGCTCTCACCGCCAGATGTTGTACTATAACCCCAGTTGACGTGCTGGCAGTTCAACGTCGGGAGGCCGATGGTATGTGAGTCATAAAGGTGGTGATTTGTAAACGGTAATGATCTTATATCCTTCAACGTCTGTTCAAAACCACTCAGTTTCTGATTGCTTTGGAGACTGATCGACCAGTGTCCTTTCCAACTGCTCGTGAACAATGCAGCAAGGCCGTACGTCCTGCTCAGGACTGACCCAGCTAGTGAGAAGTTGGGAGTCACTACCTTGTCTGCGGTAGTGCAGTGGGTCTCCTGGAGGACGATGACAAGTGCCTTGCTCTTGTAGGCTAGCTGCTCGATGATGCTGATCCTACTTGCGGGGAGCTCCTGGGTGTTCAGCTGCAATATGCTGGGTCTTTGGTCATCGTCGCCAACAGGGCTGCTACCGCGCCTTGAAAAAGGGGTTTTCCTACCCAGTCCGCGCCGAACACATCCAGCATCCAGCGGGGGTAGCAGTGGTTGCTCTCGTAACGACAGGTTTGGTAAGCATTTCAGGAAATGCCGCAACAGGGAGGGCCACTTGAAGGCACCTGTCATCCTCCACAGTGCTTATAACATTCAGTAGGTGAGCGAAAACATTGATGGAACAGTCTTCTACAAATTTGCTTGCTGCTTTTGCATACCTCCAATTCGCAGTGAAAATTAGCACCAAATTCCGGTTTCCCTGCACATCATGAGCAAGCACGGGGTTTTGAAGAATTACTTGCAACAATGTATGAGCAACAACTGTTGAATAATATGATACTTTCCTGCAGAAAACCGGACTTAGATAAATAAAGTCTGTCTTGTTTCAACGGTAAGAATCTTTCAGTCAGTTAAAATTGGATCTAAAATTACGTTTTTATGAGATCAACAAATCGTTACCTTATGTTCACAGTATCTTGCTTGAAGCCTTTAGTTGTCAAAGCAATTGTGAATTAACTCTTTTACCCTTAACGACACGTTTCAGACTCTTTTAGGAACTCTTGAAGCCGTAAATCGTGTATGGACGTAATACACTATATTGCGTGTTCGCAGCTTCAACCTGTCAGGTGTGCAAGTCTCCAACCGGATCTATCGCGTTGGCAGTTGTTCTGACGTTCCTTTTGACGATCGCCTGCTGCGTAGTCGCATGGCGTTGCACTTTCCGAAGACGCTACGGCGAACTGCTTCAGTATGCCAAGCAAAGAGACTCGATGTACGACGAGATGGGAGAGATGTAGGATGGGGTGCAGAGGAATTTCGCATTATAACATCAACTATGCGAGACGTGTGAAATGTCGATAAAAGATTAGCCTGTAAATGTGACTTTTTCTGTATGAACCACAGAGCAGCCGTCCCTGCCTACACCTATTTTTACGTCCGTACTCGTTGTGCTTGAGTCTGCAAACATTTTACATGTTTGAATAAATACATGTTGTTCTTGTTTGACGGTTCAAACCAGTACATTAGTTTGAATTTACAGTTACTGTCATCTTTTCAAATTAATGAAAGTGCTAAATGTAAGAAAGAAAAGAAAAAAATTACCTTGCTTTTATGGAGGGTTTCTTTCCCAAATCAGTAAAAAGCAGGTACATATCCGAGCGGAATAAGTTAATTGCTTCGTTTCCAAATCTCTAGTTTCTCGACTTGAGCTGCAGGCGACGTCCTGCTAAAGAACAAGTGTCATGGGAAAGATAAAATGTAGCAAATCAGAATACATAAAGAAAGTCAATCTGAATCACTCTTCTTCAACGTGGGCGAATTTCCCCTCCGGGGTTGAGTTTATGCGCTGTAAGAGCTACTGTATTTGTGAATTACCTGATTTAGGAGGCAAATTAATTCAATTCTCTGGGAGAAGGGCGATTTCTACAGATTGAAACAGACTAAAGTTTTGAATTGATTCCATAAAAAAATTATTATTTATGACATAAATGTAACATTATTTGCTACGTTGGAACCAAATCATTTGATTCACTTTCGACTCCATAGTTCGTATACAAAATTGTAAAGCATATGATACCGCACTGGTGACGTAACAATCAAACTAACATCGTCCTATGTATCGCTTCATTGCACAAACTATCCAAATCCACGAAAAATATCACTGTTTATGCGGTTCTGAACATGATTTTGAATTTGAAGTCTTTTGTTGGGTATAATTTTTAATAGATAAAAAAGTAGAGAAAATGTTGCACTGATCGTAGTTTACTTGGTTGGTTAACCTGGTCGTTGCATGAGCGGTGACCCGACAATTTATCAAACGACAATTCGAACTACAGTTTATCGAACCGACAGTTTGTCGAACCGACAGTTTATCGAACCAACAGTTTATCGAACCGACAATTTTTCCGAACCAACAATTTATCGAACCGACAGTATACAGAAACGACAGTTTACGGAATTTGATCAAACCAAGTACGGGAATTTTAAATGCACACATTCAATGCAACGACTTTTATGAATGGAACAAATTATATTATCGAAATACGCAAGGCGTTTTAAATGCGCAATTCAATCACATTCATTTGTTTACAGTAAACGGTAGTGGTGTATCCAAGGTATGGCAGGCATATGGCTCGTGCCATGGGCTCCCACTTTAACGAGGGGGCAAAAATTATTTGACAAAAATTAAAATTGGTGATTTACACTTTCTGGTATTTATATTATTTATATTTTGCGCCCCATACAACCATTTACTGCCAAACTGCATCAACAGAGCGCACTTATCTAGTGCATGAGATCAGGGGTGTTGTGCCAGCACCATCAACTATTATGACAAAACTGTGGTATTGGGGTAAAACACGAAGGTAAGACATTGTGACAGAACAAGAACGCTCCCATGCCATACCTACAAGACTTCGTCCTTCTGTATAAACAGCTCCTAAGTGGTACACGGTTACTAGATAAGTTGTGTACAGTTGCTCGAAGGTAGTTGCTTCTAAAATGACTGTTCAGCTGGCTTTCTCATGAGGCTGTCTTCAGTGGCGTAGCCAGCCCAAAAGTTTTGGGGGGCCAAAATGTTTGATTTTAGGCGAATAACACTATTTTGCTTAGAAAAACGCCTCTCAAAGCACAAAATGACTATATTTTCTAAAAATTGGGGGGCATGGCTCCTTTGTCCCCCCCCTGGCTACGCCTATGGCTGTCTTTCTCGGCTGTGGTTAGTGCACAACTTTTTCATGTGAGGTAATCCTCACATTTTCAGTAAGTTACGCCATTTTGAGTTTTGTCACTGACATGCATAAAACCTTTCACAGCAACTTCCGTTCGCCTTCTCACTTAAAATGAATTTCACTTCTCAACTATTTTACAATCACTCACAGTTTCTCGCTTCACTGCTATTCTGACCTCTTGTTCTGACTCTTGCTGGTTCCCAGTCGATACAAAAGAAAGACAAAAATCAATAGAGAGTTACGATTGTAGCAGTAGAATTCAGCGTGGTGACCACGCCGTAATAATGTCTTGCGACACTTCAATCAGCTCAGTCGGTTCGATTAACTCTCGTCCGATAAATTGCCGTTCGATAAACTGTCGGTTCGATAAATTGTCGTTCGATAAATTGTCTTTCGATAAACTGTCGTTCCATAAACTGTCGTGGTACCGCATGAGCAGCGTCAAAAGAACATCAAGCAGTAACATTGCCAGCCTGTGTATATCAGTACGCGCGGGATTTTGGACTTACCGCTTATAGTACATATTAGCTCGTTTTGTTATGCTTATACTGGTTGAAAGCGAACGATACTGATATAGCTATCGGAAAATACCAATTGGTCAAACTCCATTTTTAAAGGGAAGAACTTCAGCTTTTTTGAAGACACTACAAATGGCCCAACAATTATAACTTTGATGCCAATAAATCATCGCATCGACTTCGCTGCGATTGGGAATATCAATCACAAGTTTCCATTAAGTTTAGCCAAATTATTTTTCGCCGTTAACTGTCACACATCCCTCCAATTAACCGTATATGTTATCATTAGCAAAATTTCAGTGAAACAATACTTCACAGACTTCGGTAGAGCACTGCCAAAACATTGTTTCGTAGGCAAAAAACATAACAGTCCGTTATCATGTGTTTTATAATCTTTTGTTCGTAACTTGAGTAAAATAATGTAGCTAAGTGTGTTCTGTTGCAAAATGCTGGAAATACGACTGTTGCGAAAGGACTTAGGTAGTAATCAATGACTAGTAAAATTAACAACAGTTAGTCGTAACTTTTTAGCTGAGTCATATGAAACAATAAACCATTACCATAAAACATGCTAATTGCGTTTTTCAGTCAGCTTACGTGTTTTTCTGTGCTTGTGGATACAGCTGCACTTTGTTCATCTAACGTAAGATAACAGAACAGTAGACTAGGAAAGGAGAACTTAGACCGACGAGTAAGTCCAACAATCTCCCCATCTTGGCTATACTAATTAAGAAGCCAAAAAAAAATTTGGACACCTGTTGTTTCAGGCTTGCTAGGAAGTCATTCTGTTGTGGAAATCACGCCGAAAGTTGGATTGCGTAGAACGTTACCAAATGAAATGGCTTTTTGCCAGATAGCTATAGCACAAACGAATGCGATTCCACCATCCAGGAACGTCACATCAACATCCAAAGCGACGATGAAGCCCGTGCTAAATTTCAATTGTACGGATGTTCAGATTTTTGGATCAACTGCAATGAGGGCTTTCCGGAACCTTGGGAAAATTGAAGCTTTAATACTGGCGTTCCCACAACGTATGCAGCTGAACAAGGTTTCAGCTAAGTATTGCACATGCGTAATAAATACCGCAGTTGTCTTGACATGAACAAGACCGAGAGGAAACACCATTGACCAACTTGCAACCTGCTTTGAAAAAGCTTGGAGATCTATCGCCTCCAGCGTGTAGACGATGAGTGCAAACAAGTAAAAGCTGAATATATATAACTACAGTAGTAAAACACCAACCGTCAAATTCTCCTTTAAGTTCAGGGAAAACAATTGGCTGTCAGCCTCATGCTAAATGTCTTGCAAGACATTTGAAACTTGATCAAAAGAATTTACATGTCCCTGTGCGCCGCTGAGCACCACTATCCGATTATTTTTATTACTTTTTTCTGTTAGCCGTTAACTTCAAAACGTGATGTTAGAATGTCTTCATTTCTCTCCACTGCCGGATCCCTTTATCACGATGAGTGAATGGCGTTGTAGTGTGTGCTCTGTTAGAGAGCTTTGCTCCTCTCAGTGTTGATTGTGTGATAACACCTACACTGAACTACGCTATGACTAACCATTTTTGTGCTCTTGTGTTATTCGAATACTCTTATGATATGGACCATGAGTCTGCGGCAAATCCATAAAATAACTAAAAACCAAGGGCAAGGTTCGCATTAGTGAGAGCCATCTGTTTTTTAGAAATGAATTGGTTTTGGTTGTTAGTTTGTTTTGTGTTAACTAGATAGGTCCGTTATATTTCATTAGCGCAGAACTGTTTTCAAAACAAAACAATTTCAAACAACGCTAAAATCATAGGTATGGGCCGATTTTCAATCAAAGTTCCTGCAGAGGGGCGATTGTACCAAATAGGTTGAATGCCACTAGGTTTAATGATGCTTAAAAATTTCGGAGGGGTGGAGGCAACTGTCCCGTTTGCCCTAGTTGCGCGCATGATCTGACTAACTCGTGAATAAAACCCTGAGAAAAACAATTTTGATCGTTTCATTGCTGACCATTCACTTGGGTCCTTTATTCGACTCCAGTGAGAAACCAGCCAATTGATAAACCTGCAGCAATCTACTCACGAAGCTAAATGCAGGTACACATTCATGCACTCTACGGGTGTTTTTCATGCACTCTACGGGTGTTATTTAAATGTGCGTACTCTGCATAATAAAAATTTCCTATATCGTAACCAGGGTTGCGGGGTCGGAGGTAAATCCGACTCCAACTCCGACCTTTCCAAAATTTTCGAATCCCACTCCTTAACATCAACAGAATGAAATTTGACTGTTAAAATCAATGAAAATCGTGGTGCACAGCAAGAAATCTCTGTTTCAACAAAAGTTTCAAAAGAAATTACCATTTCAACAGGAATTCCCAATTTAGGAGTGTGATGTAACAAATGATTCAATTGGACTTGCGAAGTCGGAGTCGGACAAAAAAATCCGACTCCCAGTGTTGTTAGGAATCCAACCCCGACTCCACGCAAAAACCTCCGACTCCTTACGATTCCGACCTCGGCTCCGACTCTGCAACCCTGATCGTAACTGTTCGACAGTGGCGATTCTAGAATGAAAAAACTGAGAGGGGGCATTGTCGGGCCAAGGAAAAAGTAGGAGGCCAACATAAATGCCTCTCCTGCATCGTGATTTTCCGTTGCAATGAAGATCGATTTGCTGTGACTAACCCTATCAAACCCAGCATAGGCTTGTGAATATCGTCAGATCCGTCGCCAGAAAGTCTCCAAATCGTTTAAAATTTTGCTGGCTGAAAGTTATCTGCTGTATATATCAATCAAACGAACTTAACGTGAAATTAAGCATAAAACTGGGGAACCAAGCAGGGGTCAGCCAAAAATCTGGGGGGCCATGGCTCACCCAGGCCCCACTTAGACCCACCACTGCTATTTGATGAATTGAATTATTTGCAGAACATGTTTTTTTTAAAGAGCATCACCAAAACTGACAACTTTAAAAACTACTGTTGACGTGTCTCTCACTCTGTAACACACAAGCACGAGCTGTGAATCTGATTCACGCTGTCCTATGCGATGATGAAGGCGTTACTCAGGCTCGCGGCTGTTAGAGACACGAAACAGGCAGGGGAGTTGAGAGGTGACACTGTACACTTTATTGCCTCGAGTTCTGCACTGTTTTTTTATGACGCAAAACGGCAACATCTATCGACCATTAAAACAGACAGCGACTTGTCATTTACGACTATACAGCAGCAATCATATCGCAGAAAGCATGAATCAGGCAGACGACAACTCGCTCACGGCACTACTGACGAAAAAAGACCAAGTAAGGTTTCGCGAGATCGTAAATGCATACACAGTAAGGCGAGCAGAAAAACGCATTCAACGAACGGCGTGAATATTGAGTCACGTGTTACGTAAAACGCTGTGTGAACATGTGAACGGTTTGTGCCCAGCCGGATGGCTTAATGAGCAGTCTATCACAAAGCACTGGTTCCAGTCCGTACGTACTTGTCCATAGAGTTGGGCCACTGGCCGCAACACTACTCATTTACAGGTTAGACCTTTCAAAAAAGACCCTATGTCAAAAATGCAGTGTAAAAATATTTTTAAACGAGCACCAAAAGGAGCGGAGGCGAATAGCGGTAATGATAGCTCGCCACCGTTTTATCAGTAGCGATGGCAGCAGTGCCGCTTTACATTTAACAAAGAGTGGTAGTGCTGCTATTTCTAAAGTAGCGGTTGCCCACCTCTGCAGTTGCGCTTTCGATGGAAATATATTCCTGCAACATCTCTCAAATGGTCAAGAACAGCTATACTTACTAGCGTTTGTGTCGTCCAGGTGGAGGTAAGTTTTGATGCACTCTCGGAGAAGTGCTTGATGCTTAGTAAATAGTAATGGTATGTTACGAAACAAAACCCATTATTCTACAGTATTCCGTGCTTTTAGCGTCGTTTCTGTGAAAAGTATCAGCAGGAGCTGCTTCGTAGCATGGCAGATACCTGAAGTTCGTAATTTTCTGAAGAATTTCTGCACCTTGAATCTCCAATGATATAAACAGTTTTTCCAGAGCTAAAATCACCCATCTGTTATGAACACAATTACTTATGAATAGATCAGTTATGAACTGGTCTGTTATGAAAACGATCTATTATGAAAGTGGTCTTTTATGAACTGATCTGTTATGAACACGATCTGTCATGTACTGGACTGTTATCAACGTGGCCTGTTATGAAAGTGCTCTGTTATGAACGTGGTCTGTTATGAACGTGGTCTGTATGAACGTGATCTGTTATGAACGTGGCCTGTTATGAACGTGGTCTGTTACGAACGTAGCCTGTTTGTGAATAGGCAGTGATGTGCCCGAGTCATTTTTGTCGAGTCAGAGTCAAGTCAGGGTCACGATCCCTTCGAGTCAGAGTCGAGTCATCTGAAATTTTGTCGAGTCAGAGTCGAGTCATGACTTCGTCAAGTCGAGTCAGAGTCGAGTCACAAGAATGGTCGAGTCACTTCGAGTCATTGGTTTACAAGCTCGCGTCAATGTCGAGCCATACAAATTTCAAACTTTTCCTATATATTTTTGCCTATAGGTCCGCCAGTGGACCTTCAGTGGCTGTAGGTCCGCCAGTGGACCTTCAGTAGCTATAGGTCCACCAGTTGACCTTCAATGGCTGATATGTTGCCCAATAAGTGACAAAATGGTGCACAGTGTTGTTTCAGCATGTTTGATTGCAGATTATTTATATCCAAAGTTTTTGTGAAAGCCATTTGCATTTTACTTGTCTCTTTCAGTCTCATTCATTTCCACAAGTCTAGCCCAACCTTACTGCATGGTATATACTTCCTTGTCTTTCGCATGCCCAACAAATTAAAATAACCAGAGACGAACATGCAACATGTACTTGCATATACATTTGGATTTAAATCTTGCAGCATTCTAGCATTTTTATACATTTGAATGTTATCATTTTTGCTTAACCAGATTTGGATTGGTATTTATGATATTCTTTTGAACTTCTTCGCAATTTTTGAATCATGTTGGGGAGTGTAGGTTAAGCTACTGCATTGATAAGAATTTCTCAAATTCGTTGCAATTGTTTATTGTGTTTTTTAACGTTGAGCCCTGACAATGACCAGCAAAAAGTCAGCTCTGTTGTGCGTCCTCATCATGTCATCAGAGTTACAGAATTACTTGAACAGTCATTGATTCAATCCCTATGATTGATGCATCATTATTATAGCCTACCATGTGTATACATTTTAACATTTAACACGGTTATTACGTCGCAACATGGGCTTAGGCTAATAACAGTGACAGGAATTTGGATATGCATTATATTGAGCTGTATATTTTTCCTTGGATTTGTATTCATATAGCTTGAATCACTTCATCTGGAAAAGACTCAAAGTAACAGCATGCAGCCGACTGCCACTATCACGATAAGCAAATACCTGATTGAATCATGATGATGTGTCAATAGGTCTATATTGTGCCCTTCTGCCCCTCAGTGATAAGCAAATCTCAGGTCTGCTTCTGTGCAAGTTATGAATACTTGACCCTTAGGATATAGTATAACACGACTTGAAAGTCAAAACAGAAAATTTGCAGCAATTTTGATCACTACTGGACCAAAAAATGATCATTTCTTTGTATGCAAAGAAACTGGGTTTGTTGATCAGAGGCTCTGAGATTTTGCAAAAATGACGCTGACTCGAGTCAAGTCATTCTGTGAAAAATGTGACTCGAGTCGAGTCACCATCTTTCTCAACGTGACTCGAGTCGTGTCAGAGTCACCAAAAGTCTTGACTCGAGTCGAGTCATTGACTCGAGTCACGCTATCACTGCCTAGTACTCTATCACTCATCAGAATTTCAGTTCCAAGTTCTGAAAAAAATTGAAAATATATTTCAAAGTGATTTGCTTTGTTTAATACTCTCCACATATAAAGCGTTCATGATCAATTGCCATTGTTAATTTTGATGTTTTGTGACTACGGCAAAGTCATATTTATACTTTTAGTAACTGAACACATTTACTACAGTGGAGAGTTTTGTGATACTAAAGCAGATTTCCTTTAGGCCTAAACAATTTTATACAGTATATTTAAAAACTTGAATGACCGGAATTACGAAGTAAGTAGAAAAACCTGTGGCTTTTTTGACACGTGTTATAATTTATCTACTTTACTGCATTAAACGAAGCTGAAAATCAACGCAAAGAACTGCAAATGTTGTCAGAAGTCATTTCTTATTTCTGTCACAATTACTTGACACATTTAAGACACACTTTTGTGGAACATTTTCTGCAGATTGCTTCTTTACAGGCAATGGCGATTCTAAGGGGGGGCCTGGGTGGGCCATGTCCCTCCCAGATTTTTGGTTGCAGCCCCTAGTTTTTTTCCTAGGTTGACATATACAGTAAATAAATTTCGGCCAGCAATGTTTTAAACGATAATTGACAAATCGTCTAGCCTGCATTCAATATTTCCCAAATGCATAATTAGCTGTGTTGTTGTTTTTGATGGTTGCGTAACAAGAGTTGTTTATGACGACACACACCAGTGGTTGCTCGAATCCTGTGTGAAATTTTGTCAGACAGCGGTCGTAGTTGAAATATTCATTTCAAAACTAAGAAACAGACGCAGAAATGGGAAGACTGATCTTTCGTGCATTTCAGTGTGCGATGAAACTTGATTGTATTACTGTCAGCAGATTGTCGCTTGTCCCAGCAGCAAAGGTTTGTGAAAGCATTAAGAATTGGTTTCCGTTAATTGATCCGAAATTGTCTTGGCATCTGTATTTCGTTCTGCTGTCTTGTGTATATCAGAGATGAGCGGACTGTGAAACTTTTCAGTCTGAGTCCAATCCTGATCCGCAAAAATTGAATCCAATCCAGTCCTGATCCGCAAAATTTTTGAAAATCATCAGTCCGATCCAGTCATGATCCGCCCATGTAAAACCATGTACTTTATTTTGCCTCGTGAGGCACCTAATATTTTCGGCTTGCCACCTAATATTTTTGGCCTATGTCTCTTGGTCTTTGACTCAAAATATTTAGCTTCGTTGCAGACAAAACATATTCTTAATAAATAGTCCAAATTCGACAGTTTAAAGCCAAAAACAAAACACCTGCCTATCACTATATACTTTGCACGTGGAAACTGGTTACTGTGAAACTGAAATACACTTAATAGAGCAACGATTAAAAAAGTAAAAACGCTTATTAGAGTAGCCTTTGAATATCACGAAGAAGGTTAAATTTTTTTTTCTATTAACACTAAAGAAACTCGCATGAAATGGTTATAGATCTCCCGATACGTTTAAAATCTACTTTTTAATTTTTCAAAACAAGCAAGTACTGTAGTAGCCTCAAACTTCTACGAAAGTTATTCCTTGTTTTCACGCTTTCTCCAACTTTCAGTTTGTTAGGCTATATCTCAGAAATTACGACACCAATCTGCGACATTGATGCAACACCCCTTTATTTCGGCAGTATTTCATGATAGAATGTTCACCACAACAACATCATAAAGCTTATTTCACTTGAACCAAATTGTAACTTCTTCTACTTTGAAAATGGCGCAACTGTTAGTAATTTTCTGTTACATTTTAAGGAACCGCTATTTGTATTGCTGTTTGTTGCGCACCTGAAACAGTCATTCATAATTAAAACTAGGTATATTTCAAACGTTTTCGCCAATATTCTCAAATGGTTGCCTCTGATGGTTGGTTGCCTCATTAAATTTTTACGAGAGAAAATGAACAACGCTATTAAAACACTAAGCAGTGCATATATCTGCTATTACAAGCTAAAGGTTACCCTCCGAAGACATGTAGTAGTAACTATTGAAATATCAACATTCAACAACTATCGAACCGCATTTTGCAGCAACTATTGAAACTTGACCTGTCAAATACGAAACGCTTTTTGTAAATGAAACAGAAAACAGCTTCAATATTTAAGCCCTTTTTGCCTTTAACGAGGTGCTAGTGAAAAATGACTATTCTTGCTATAGAATTTTGATAAGGACGTTAAAGACCGCATAGTACACTTGGATTTTCTTTGGCAACAGATCCCACGCTTACACAACACTGTGGGCCCCTCCAGAGTTTTCGCTTTGATCTTGCTGACTGCAAAGACATTTTGAGAGACCGCAACTGTTTCATCTGAATACCAAGATGATTGTAAAGCAAAGTTTTGGTGTACTTTGATGGTGGTAGCAAAGCGAGTTTAAACTGTATT